>Ga0210024_1000225_pt1 | contig 49860 bp, 47 predicted proteins | sample CryGeymeta201525_FD_183988 | JGI IMG/M metagenome (GOLD analysis project Ga0210024, IMG submission 183988) | Groundwater microbial communities from Crystal Geyser aquifers in Utah, USA - Crystal Geyser metaG 2015-25 (SPAdes) (version 2) | ecosystem: Environmental > Aquatic > Deep subsurface >...
CTCACCAGAAACCTATAAACCAAGAGGGTTTTTTGTTCTTAATGATTTTCTATCGCTGATTTAGGGGCTGAATTTAAATTTTCGTCTCGATAAAGTAGCCTGTCCCCTTTATATCTCCTGTCCCCTTTATATCTCCCCGATAAAGTAGCCTGTCCCCTTTATATCTCCTTCCCATTTATATCTCCCCGTGGAGAAGATGACCTATGTTGAAGAGACCGGCCACGTTATCTACCAGTCCAAGATGACGCACGGCAAGAACAGAAAAAACTTCGAGGTCTACGAGGCCGAGGCGTTCATTGCCGCCATCACACAACACATTCCGCAGAAATCATTCCAGATGGTCCGGTATTACGGATGGTACTCCAACAAGTCGAGGGGCATGCGATTGAAACAGGGTATTCAGAGACCGGAAACAATTAGGGACAGCGCCCATTTAATCCAAAACCCCAAGGTCGGACCCAAGGATTTTGCTCTTCGGGTTGGGTGCACGCGTTTCTTCTTTAAGCAAAATTAACAACAGGAACTGAGCGCTTAACTGCAAAACTCTTTTTGTGTAACTTAATGCGCTCAATTTCATGCAGTGTCTCTGCCTCAAGATAGCTTTCTCCGCAGTGCGGACAGGTAACAACAGGAACATTTTCTACAACCAGGATGTCCTTACCCTTACCGTAGGTTCTTGTAATTCTGCGGATACGCGCACCCTGTTTCCCACAATTATCACAGATCATTTTTCCCCTCTTCCCATAGACATATTATGGCACATACACCGTAATGATGACCAACTTGCCTGTCGGACTCAACTTGGCAACAACTTCGACCTCACTACCAGAAAGAGATTTTCCATTTACGCGGTATTTTAACTCTGCTGTTGCTTTGTCTTTTTGACGCTCAAGAATTTTTCCAGTTAGAATGCAGTGTTCAATGTCATAAATCGACAGAGAATCATTATCCATCTCTTCTTCCCCATGGATTGTCATAATATATTCACGATTGCGGATCTTATTCCGCATCTCTTTCAAAATTCGGTCAGACAAGCATACCCTCTATTTCTGTCTTTTCACACGCACCCCATTTCAATTAGGGAAAGCGCCCATTAAAAATATCTCACAAGATTTACTTATTCTCTTGTCCCAAAATCTCCATAATCTCAGATACTCAAGCGGCGAGTGCGGCGTACTCGACCTCCTTAAGAATGTAAGGGCCAATGTATGGACTGAGTGCTTCCATAGTAACCAGTTCAACTCTATGATGCAGTACATCTTCTAAAAAGAAGGAAAGCTTAATGAAGGCATCAAACGTCTTTCGTCCCGCTTCGAACTCAACCAGCAGATCAATATCGCTATCGGGATGCTGTTCCCCACGAACAAAAGAACCGAACAATCCTATCCTTCCGACACCGAGTCCTCTCAGATGAGATCGATTCTGATGCAGAGCGTCTATGATGTCCTGCTTTGTTCTTATCTTCGTTTGCATTGCATTCGCTCCGCAGTGAGTGGAACCGGCGCTGAGAATAAATCAACCGGCGGGTGCCAGTCGTTAAGTGTTGTATCACCAGCAACTTAAAAGAATATCCCTTAAAATCCCGCCTTCTTCAGCGCCGATGTAGTGCCTCCAGTTCATCGAGACCACGAGGCACGCCGTGCCGCTGCCTTTCTGAGAATGGTCTCTCGCAGTTCCTCCCGCACATCGCGTTTCGGGATGAGGTCCGCTTTCACTCCTAACTCCTTTATAGGCTTAGCGATTTTCCCTCTTCACCTTTTGCTTGGATTTTAATGTCCTGATTTCTCGTTCTATCTCGTCAACGCTTTTCCCGGCAAAAATCTTTTTCCGTTCCTCTGTATAATCGCCGGATCCTTTCTCATGTTCCATAATGAACATGGTTGCGCCGGAAAGCCCCAGCTTTTTCACCAGCGCATCCCATCCTTGCTTTTTAATTTCACTCAATGTTTTCGGCATATAATAAAGATCCGTTCGCTTTTTTGATAATCATCGAAAGGCCTGTTGTAAACGCAACTGTCAAAGTAGACCCGGATCATCCATATCCCCGCACTTTCGCATGTTTCAGAAATACATGACTACCCTTCTGCCTTTCCAGAGCAAATCCTGCCTTCTTCAGCAGAGAAATAATCTCTTTGCCTGTCGAAGTAACCTTCTTCATCCTGTTCTATAATGACCGTAAACTCTTTAGCCATTTTCCAAACTCCACTCAACGCCTCGTTTCTCTCCATTGCCAATGTGACATAGTTCTCATGGTTATCGTTGCCGATTCCAATATTCAAGTCTGCATTTAAGGATTATTACCAAATTGAGGGTGAAATTGCAAGGAATATTAATGCTTAGGGAGAAGGGACTGGAAACCAGAGGACGGAAGATAGATGACAGAGGGCGGACGACAGTGAAGAACCAGAAGGCAGTACTTCAGTGGGCTGTGGGCGGTGGGCAGATTAAAAACAGAGGACAGATGGCGGACGACAGATGGCGGTAGACAGATGACAGACTACGGATTAAAAGCAGGACCCAGGGGGCGAAAGCTATTTCTTCTGCAAATCATATTCTATCGGCAATAGGGACATGAGGTCAATATGCTTTGAGGCTTCCAGAATTTCGATGCCGATAATTTTGTCTTCACTTCCCATATCGAGCACAATATCTTCTGCAACCCTTTTGTTCACAACATCCTGCTTTTTTTCGTCGAACCGGATATAAAGCAAGTCTTTTTTTTCATCGTATGTTATTTTCATTCTGTACTCTCCCAATTCCCGTAAAAAACATAGACGGTGACTGTTACAATGGTATCTCCGTGAATGGCAAATATGACTTCAACACGCTTCTGCCTATAAAAATTATCGCACCGTTTTCTATTGAATGGGAAAATTTTTGCTTTAGCTAATCTACCATACTTGGCCTCAATTACAAAACCATTATCGATTACGTCTTTGATTTCATCTTTATTGGAAAGAATCTCGGTGCCAGGCAAATTATGAGAGGAGGCAGGAGGCACAGCATATTGTCAACAAACAACTGAAGCAAAATTTATATCTTGATAACCAACCCATTCGAAGGTATATTCCTGATATGCTTTTGAAAGCAAATTCCTATCATTCATCACCCTTGAAAGAGGGGCTCCCAAAGAAGCTTTATGGAAATGGCGTTTACTAAATACTGTGGTTATTTCTGGCCTGGCCATTTACTTTTTATGGGGCGCTGCCCCGCCACCACCGTGCACAATCACTATGCCCTGCAGGTCATCGTCAACCGGGAGGGGCTCTTTCAGTTGCTGACGGATGGATCCTCCGTAGAATGCGGCGGGATTATCGTCGGGTCCGACCACCCCCACCTGCTGATCAGTCCCTGCGATGCCCACTCCTGGATCCATCTGCTGATCGACCATCAATCCGATGTTGCCAAAACGCTTGCAAGACGGCATCTGGGGAAAGGGAAGGTCAAAATACTTGATGACGATCTTATAAACAGGCTGCGGGGGTGTATCGGTACCCCTGGCAATGATCTCGGATCATGCGGGCAGGCCCACGACGTGTATAAAAAACTCGTTACAGAACTCGATGGCTATTCCGATGAACATGCTGTGGAAGCCGTTGACCCGAGGATCCAGGCCACCCTGGACCTGTTGCAGGGGAAATATCTCGCCCGGAAAGTGGCCGTTGCGGATCTTGCACGGGAGGCCTGTCTTTCGGAAAGCCGTTTGAGGCATCTGTTCACCGAGCAGATCGGCATTCCGCTCCGGCGCCACATCCTGTGGGTCCGGTTGATGACCGCTGTCCAATTCGCCGTTCAAGGCGCATCCCTCACCGAGGCCGCGCATAGCGCTGGTTTTTCAGACTCCGCTCACCTGAGCCGCACGTACAGAAGAATGTACGGCATCACTCTTTCCGAAGTTGTGAAAAATAGCCGGTTCGTTCAAGTAATTTCCTGTTTTTCGTGATATCCTTCAGTCTCAAACAACGGGTTCTTTTGCCCCAATGAGCCCTATAGGAGGGCCTGATGAATGAGCTTCAATATTATAAAGATGCATCATTATAGGGGCAGATTCTTAATGAAGTGAAGGGAGATTCAATGGAGACCATGGGGTATTTTCTGGCAGGAATCAGTTTGGTCTATGCGCTCGTTTACGGGATGCTCTATATGAGTTTTAAACAGAATTTTTCGGGTTGAGGCTATCGTCATTCGCCGGAGGTCGTCCGGCTCCTGGAAAAGAAGCTTCGGGATAAAGGCAAGCCGGTCCCGCAGTGGATGATCGACGCTCAGAAGATGCCGAGCTGTTCTATAAAGATCAAGGACCTCGGTCTTTCACAGATTAGTGATGAACAGGCGATTGCCAATGTTTTGAGAAAACAGGAAAAATCCCAATAAGTTCTTTCCTGTCGAGCCATGCAGCGGAGTGAGACGAGGGTAGAGATTTTTCACCATGGGCTGATTCAAGGAGATTTCATGAAAACGGACCCAGAAGGGACAGGCAAATAGTGCATTTTCCTATCGTCATATGTTGTCTTCCATTCCAATGCAACCTACAAGGGAGCATGTCATATGAAATATGATCATTTTATAGATGCAAAAGGTAAAGGCATGTGCTGCTCAACGCCTGTGACACTTTTATCTAAAGAGTTCAAACACGTAAAGTCAGGCGAAATTGTGTTGGTTGTATCAGATAGAGTAGCAATGATTAAGGATATTCCAGCATACTGTTCACTAACAAAGCATGAACTGATAAAACAAGAAGAAAAAGACGGACTTCTTCAGTTCTGGATCAAGAAGAATTAACATATGGACAAATGGGGACAAATAGGGGACAAATAGGGACAGCGCCCATTAAAGGAAAAGAGGGGACAAATAGGGACAGCGCCCATTAAAGGAAAAGTATTCCAGAAGGTTTACTTATTCTCTTGTCCCAATATCTCCATGATCTCAGGTACTCAAGCGGCGAGTGCGAGATACTTTACCTCCTTGAGCATAGTGCACCACCGAAACGGGGCCGCCCGCGCACACGGCCTCGTTATCCCAAGAAGCGGAGCATCACGGATCCGGATGCCACGATGGCGACCTCCCGTAAGGATCAGCGCTTGGAGCCCTCTTACAAGCAGTACACGGCTGGCCGGGCGTTGTCTTTCACCCGGAGCGAAGGTGCGGACCGCGTTGATTGTGGATGGCTATGAGGCCTTATTGAGAGCCCGTCGCCGGAAGTTTCGCTGGGACCAAGAGAAGCGCTGGTACAGCCGTCATCGCTGGCGAGTCGAAGGCATCCAGGGAGAGTCGAAGACCCAGCACGGTCTGAGGCGGGCGATTCGTCGAGGTCTTGATAACGTGGCCATCCAGGTCTATCTGACGGCTGCGGTGATCAACCTCAAGCGCCTTGCGGCGGCGCTTTTGCACTTATTTGCATGGCTTGGGAACAATCTATTTCCCTCTGAGAGACGGCCTGGGCAGATTTGCAGGATATCATGGGATGCTGCTTTTGCCCTGTAACATGGGTCTGAACGAAAGACAAAGGCAGGCTTTTTCAACAGCCCCGCTGTCCCTAATTTCAGAAATTTTTACAGAGACCCTCAGACCCGTACCGTGTTCCGCCCCCGTTGATTCACGATGCAAGGCGGCGCCTCTGGCTTTTTCCCCCTTACGCCGTTAAGATTTGGCCGGGCATGTTGACAAAAACGAGGATGGGAAATATATTAGATTGTGAACTGTCCTCTATCGACAGAACACAGCTCCTGTTTTTAACGGGATCAGGTTATGGATCAGAGAAGACCATATCCTTCCGGGCCGAACCGGCAGGACGCTTATAAAGAATTTGAAGCGAGTGAGCTGTATTGCCCTCGCTGCAAAGAGGCGGTACCCGTCCGTAAACGGCTGCTCCTGGTCCTGCCGGAGGGGGAAAAATTTGAATATTTGTGTGCCTATTGTTCCGAGTCCCTGGGAACGAAATTAGACCGGAATGTAAAACCCATCTCATTGATTGTGTGAGCCATCTTTCAAGCTATCGGGAGAACAGGATCAGGTCTTGAATCTTGTCATTTCATGGAGCAAAATTAAAGACCTCACCCTCATGTTTCACTTTACTTGTTCAGTCAAGTAAAATGGGCGCTGTTTTGAGTCAGGATGTCCCCTTTGGGTTCCTGTGTTTGGCTTCTCCTCATCTCGGCAGCATGCCAGCCACCCATTCAAGGAATCTCTTCGCATGCTCCACCATGTCCCTTGCCTCTGCCTGGATGATCGATCTTCTTTCATATTCGACAAGGTTCTTTTTTGCAACAACCATGGAAACGTGCTTTCCCGCTGTTGATGCAGCCTCTCCGATGATATCGTGCAGCAGACCGACAACCTGCCGGTGGTCAAGTTCGATACTCCGCATGCCGCCGTAATACACAATAACCGCATCGCCGGCGGAGATCACGGCATGGACGGCCTGAAGCCCCGCCGAGTTCCATTTGCCTTGCTCAAGCGATAGGTCCATCATAAACGCAAAATCCTTTGCCTTGGCGAGGTAGTCCCGATACTCGCTCTTGTCCACATTCCGCGTTTTTCGCATCCTGGTCATTTGAGCAGCACGCTTATTGGTTTTCCGGACAGTGTCACGCCTTCCTTCATTACGGACTGAATCAACGGGAGGGTCTTCTTGCCCCGGATCTCACGGAGAGTAAAACAGTGCAGGGACAGAAGAGCGTTGAACCGCTCATGAAAGAAAGGAACAAGAGATGCGACTTTTTCCTCCAAGATAGCTTTCATCCGTGCATCCCTCACGACCGCCAGGACATCGATATCGCTGCCTCTTTTCTCCGTGCCTCTCACGAGACTGCCGTAGAGAGCGAGACTGACCGCATTCTTTGCGAACTGCTCAGTGATGGCTCTTTTCAGGCCGTCGAATAACTCAGCCTCGGCCCTGATGCAAGGCGCAATGATTTTTTCGACCGTGATATTGCCCCGAGCCATGGAATACTGGTATGACTTCCCGACCCGACGCTGCCTCACGGCTCCGAGTTCGACCAGGGACTCCAATGCCAGAATAGCACCCCGATGGCTGAGCCCGGACAGTTCCCCGATCTGCCTTCCGCTCAAGGGCTGCGGAGAGGCGAGAAGGACCCGCAGCAAGCGGATCTTTGCAGGACTGCCGAAGAGTGATTCCAGGACTTTGTGAAGGATCATACGTGGATATTATACTATCCATAACGATAAGTCAAGTATCCATGGAGAAATTCATTTTCCCGCTGCCTGATCTTTACATTTCGAGCCCCAAATAGCGGTTCTAAGGTCTTGAATTGCCCCATTCCCGCACCATAATCTTTTCATTGCAAACAGTTGCTGTGGTCCGACCCCGAATGCCCCTGGCTCCCTGCCGCCCCGGAAGTTCCTGCCCATTTTATTTGATATTTGATGTGGCCCTAAACGGGTCCCTTCATATCAGGGTTTAATTTATTTAAACGGCCGCTGTGGGGCTGTTGAAAAAGTCTCTTATTGTAAATAATTTTGTCATGCCCGAGAAAGCGGGTATCTAGTAATACTATAAAAGACTTGGATTCCTGCCTACTCAGGAATGACGGCATGAGACCAGAAAAACACTTTTTCAACAGTCCCGCTGTCCCTAATTTCCTAATTGTCCGTGAGCATCCGCATATTCCGGATAAACTGACGGAATAAACAAATAAACAGCGTCCACTCGTCCGCAATTTTCCTTATTTATCAGAATACCCAAGCTCCTCTGGACTCTTAAACCTCCGAACACGAGGCTCTGGCGTGAAAGGCTCCATTTGTGTTGAAAGGGTTGTCTCCGGGAAATCGCCACTATGAACGGAAAGACCATACGCCACGTGAAGGAAATCAATGTCTCCTTGGTATTGATTCTTAGCTGCAATACCATCTGAAGGAATGTTGTATAGATCTGGCGGAATACCCAGGTTGGATAGAAGAATGGGGTCCCTCCAACCTGCACCATCTATTGGGAATTCCTTAAAACGTCTTTTTATTTTAGGTACTTTTGACCCACCGCCAATAACCATTACATTAAGATTACACCATGCCGGTTGATTTCTCTCCTTATTATATGAACTATTAAACCCCATTCGATATGTATCGAAAAACCTGTCAACAGCCTCGTCAATAACTGCAGGATAAATTTTATCATTCAATAATTGCTCCTCCTTTCCACGCAATTCTTCAGGTCGAGCCATCTTAAGTTCTTTTGCTAAAAGTTCATCGACAAAATTCATCCCAGGTGGACGGCTTGCCCCGCCATAGAACGCAATACCGTACTTTTCAACACCTTCTTCAAAGTCCTCATCTCTGGCCCTAGAATGGATTCGGAAAAAACTAACATCCGTCGTCCAAGCTCCAACATCGACACAAGAGTAAAGACCGGGAGCAATGGCTGGAGATTTAAACCCCCAAAGCATAGCAGCGCCCAACTCCGGACGGAGCCATTGATGGTAGTTCTCTGGATCATCAGTTACATAGCCACCTGTTTCCCACATCTCGTGGGCTTCTGCGATCACATCCATAGCCTCTGTTTCAGTCATTGACTGCGGGTCAACACCCAGTTTCATAGCAATAATATGTGCCGTCTGAGCAAGCCGAAGGTAGATGCTGCTATGAGCAGCTGTTTCCAGTTGCTCAGTAGGCACGCCAAGAGTCATTCCCATAATTGCTTTTTTGTCAGCCCGCTTCGCCAGCATCTCAGCAGTATTCATACCAAGGGATATTGTGTGAGAAAGAAATAGCATTGCAAGATCTTTATATGATAGTTTGCTGCTACCAGGAGCAGATGAACAAAATCGTTTTGGATCAATGACCAGCATCTTCAATGATAAGATCGGTTCACCAGCGTTCACTCGCCGCAACTCAGCCTCTGTACCAAAATATATTTTACCATCGTCCACAAAAGTTACCGACGGATATCGGAAACCATTCCCAGCCCCCTCCGGCATCAGCACAAAAGCATTTCCTTTTTCACCTTGTCCATAGTCCCTAAGAATGAGTTTTGTAAAACTTGTTCCCCAGTCCAACCCAAGATGGAACCTTCGCGTGGCTCTCTCCTGCCTTGGAAGCTCTTCGACAAAATCAATAAAGCTGTCTTCCCACAGATCCTTCTTACCAGACGAATCCACCTTGGCTGCAGCGACAGGAGTGACCGGTAGCTTTGTTCTTATCTCAACACTTGGCTGTCCTCCTGTTTTATATTTTATGGTAAGCAGGACCTCCTCTGACTTCTTTGCAAACTTCTTGCGTTTCTGAGCCTTCTTAAAGACCTTATCAAGAAGTTTATTAAACCACCTGAGCATCCGCCACCTCATGTATTACTGACTGAATTCTGAACCAGGACGAGTCCAACAGCAACATCTCTATAACTCTGTTTAAACGCTATGTTTTCTTCAAACTCTTTTAATTTTGATCGGAGAGCCTCCTCGCGTTTATCAAGGTTAGCCTGCGTCATCCGTATAGCAAATTCATTAGCACCTCGAGCAATCAGGTCGTCGAGCCTTTTCTTCATTGCATCCCGTCGTGCTGTAAGCGTCTGTTCCCACGTAGCCCGAAGACGCGCAAATCTCCTCTCGTCGGTTTCTTTAGCGTCTTTTACGATCTCCGCATATTTTTGATCGAAATGTGACTTCAATTTACTTTCGCAGGACTGTAGTACATCAGATTCCAACGGTGGTACAGGGTCAAGGTCGCAACTATTAGAAAGACAAGCTACAAGAAGTTCTTCCACATCATCGCCTATTAATAGCTCTCCATCTTCAACCCGGCACGCTACGGCCTCCAATCGGTTCTCTGAACGAGAGCCATGAAGGGCAATTCCCCATATGCCCAATACCCAGAGACCGGGTAACAAAGAAGAAGACTCAACGTTCAGTCGAAAAGCACCGGAATTCCTAATTTGATCGTTTTCAATTACATGTATAGCAAACTGAATGAGTGGATGACGGGACTGAATGAATTCAGCCCGGGGATGCTCCATAGCCACGTCAGCATTAAAGGTAACAGGAACAGGTCCTTGCTGGGCACGCATACACAATCCAACGCCCTCTGTGCCAAATCGGCTGGACCAGTTCTGAAGAGCACTCAAAGCAGTGCCTAAATACAATAACGCAGGCTTCCCAGAGCTTTTCTCTTCAAATCGAATCCCAGAATGCTTACTTTCCAACAGCTGCATGAGCATCTCTTGCAGATCTTCAGCGCTTGGAAGCCTACGGTGCTTCACCAAATGATCTATTTCATCAAGAAAGGCCTGATCCGCCGCCAAGAGGCCATCAACTTCTTTCGAAAGACGGGCAGCCTCGTCCTTCTTACGCTCAGCCGCCTGCGCCGTCCTTTCCAACTGTTCCTCAACCTGCTCTTCCGTAAGCTCTCCACGGAGAGCATCGATCATAAGATCGCGCACCTCCACCGGACCTAAGATATCGTCTAATTCGCCTATGCTTTCTTTGAATAAACCTATCCTCTGGTACAAACGAAGCAGAATCCTCTCTTCAATTGTCTCGTCCGATACAAGGTTTATGATCACTAATCTCTTCGCATGTTGCCCAATTCGATCAATACGACCGATTCGTTGTTCCACAACCATGGGATTCCATGGAAGATCATAGTTGACCACAACAGACGCTTTCTGTAGATCAATGCCCTCTCCGCCAACCTCTGAAGAAAGCAGGACATTGTACTTTGATGACTCAAGAAACTTCTCAATACGTTCATCCCGTTCCTCGAAAGAGACATCACCATGTATAATGAAGTTGGGCACCCCTTTGTGTTTCAGTTGCTGCTCAAGATACCAAAGCGTCCGCTTGAAAAAGGAGAAGACGACAACTTTCCGATGATGCCTCCCATTCGCCTCATCGTCACTCCAGATCTCTTGAAGCGCCCTGTAGAAAGCCTTGAATTTGCTGTCTTCCCCTGGAGCAGGGCGACGTGACAAGATTTCTTTAACTTGCTCCATAATCCTATCTTTGTGAATTAGCACCTCATACTGGCTGTCCCAATCTATAGAACCCTCCTCCTCAAGAACTTCCACTTCCACCTCTTTCTGAGGAATCCGCATATTTAGAAAATCATTCCCTTCCTTCAGACGTGCCTGCAGATAATCAGCAGCGGCTGGAATACAACTGGCCGTGTATCGAAAAGCCATCAACCCGGCCATGCTCTGTCCCCAACTTGATGCCGTAGGATGGAGTAATCGAGTAATGATTCGCACCGCATTATAAATAGCCCGTTCGTCATCTGATAGCTTTATCGTCGGATTTTGAGCCAGACGTACTGGCCAGTTTTCCATAACCTCTGTTTTTCGGGTGCGACTGATGAGGTGACCGGTTAAACTAAAGTCATTCAAGTCTCGTTGCAGCCTGACCAACTTCCTGCGATCGCTGGGATCACCGTTATACAGCCGATCCACTAAGTCCTTAAAATACGGATCTTCTGTCAGAGAACGAGTCAGGCGATATTCTTTGAGGCGATCAAGTTCGCTGGCTGCTTCCTTCAAGAAACCACGGCTAACAAGGTGGCAGGCTCTTACAATCGGGCGATTTGCCTCAACCAACTCCTCAAACTCTCGAAAACTTCCGTATTTGTCTGGCTCTAACAAATTTACAAGACTGTAAAGATTATCCAAACCGGTTTGAATTGGTGTAGCAGTGAGAAACGCAATGGCATCCGCACAATCACTCACAGCACGCGCAATTCGATATTGACTCGTCTTTCTATTCCGAGCTCGGTGCGCTTCGTCCATAATGAGAAGATCCAAGGAGGGTCGAACTTCCTTAAAGAGATCAATTAAATCCGGAATACGCATCGTTTCGTAACTTGAGATCCACTGAAAGTCGGACAGGTCTTTTCCTCGCATGACTGCCTTAAGCTCTTTTCTGATGTCTTGGGCTCCTACAATCTCATAGTTTTCACCAAAACGGTTCTTCAACTCGTGTTTCCATTTTGTCCGAAGACGAGCTGGAACAATAATTAGAACATTACGGATAGGATGACGAGCCTGCCACTCCCGAAGGATATAACCGGCTTCAATGGTTTTTCCAAGACCGACATCGTCAGCAATCAGAACCCGCTGTTCAGGGTTTTCAAGAAATTTCAGCAGTGGTTTGAATTGATATGGATAAAAACTGGCCCGAGCGGTACCAAAGGTGTTGGAGATAGGAGTAGGTGGCCGACGAAGCCTTTCGAAAGTCATCAAGGTCCGAAAAGCCTGGGATCGTCCGAATCGTAAAGACTTCAAGTCTTCCCACATGTCGGCCGATTCTGTTCCAAAGGGCTCAATCTCATCCATGGGCAGGGTCTGCACACCGTTGCCAAACTTAACCCTCGCCATGTGGACTTCAAGCTGTTCATCCCAGCGGATATTGAGAACGATCCCGACCATTTGGGAGTCCATGATCTTTCGGACCATGTCTCCCTTTTTGATTGAGGAAGTGGAGGGCATTCTTACCTCGCGATGGCCAGTTTTTAAATTCCCGTTATTTTCTACCCCAACCCCCTCCTGAACCTTTCAAATAGCCAGTCCAGGAAAAATTTAGCGAAGTCTGGGTCGTCGGTGACACGTTTATAAAACTTGAAGTTTGTGTCGAGCATATCCAGCTCTGGCCTCAGATTGGCGCCATCGGGATTGGGCCGGACCGTGAACTTGCCCAAACGGGCTTCGAATTCAAGTAAAGCATTTGCAACGATAAGATGACGCCTGGCCCTTTGATTGCTCGGCGTCTGCCAAGTCAACAACCCGATCCCGATAACCAGCTCATACTCTTCACCGAGTCTGAGTTGTTCCTGATGTATGGCAAAAAGAGTCGAATAAACCCGGTGGATCTTTTCCCATTTGTTGTGCTGTTCAGCCCACGGGAGCCATTTCTGTTCAACATACTTTTCCCAGGCTTCTGCCACTTCGGGGTGGTCGTCCAGACTAACTGTTTGATTTATGATCTGGGGCTGATCTGATCCTTCCTTCCATTCAGGATTTTTCACTTGTATTGTAATCGTGCTCAGGAGATCAGGCAGGTCTTTGGTGTTTCGAATGGTATTTCTATCTATCCAATCGCAACAGATTTCAGGGGAGATCGGGAGTTCCGGTTCATGGGACGTCTGAACCTCAACCCAAACATCCTGATCGTACTCTTCATCCGGCCCCCAAGCCTGAGCGAAACAGCCTTTCTCTCTTGGAATCTCGTGTATCCAAAGTACCTTAGAATACTCGCCCAAATCTCTAACAATCTTCGCACGCAAAGAAGCGAGTCTTGTCAGATAGTCCAAGAGACGGATTGGTTTGGCTTCATTCCCGGGCATGTTCGCTGTCTCTTCTGAACTGCTAACGTGTCAGGCCTTGAACCGTAAATTATGGGAGACACTTTCACATTGAAACGAATCTCTCAAAAAACCTCTCGAGCATACTATCTGCGAATGACAGCCGACCTCTATTCCACTGTGTCCCAGTGAAATATTCGACGATTTTATCACATCCATCCCCATCCATTCAGAGGACCCCGTTATAAACTGAGTTTCTAACGGGGGCGTGCTGATTTGTATTGGGGTCTGCTCTCTTTGGCATGGTCTCCCCACAATCCGGAAGCCGGTCACGAGTTCCGTGACGGCATCACATCCACCAGCACGGCCTGGATGGAGCGGGTCCCATTGTAGTCATTGTATCGGAGATGATAAAGGAGATCCACAGGCGGCTCGGAGCTCATGGAATCCAAAAGATCCTTCATCCTGAATCCGATGACGGTCATGGTCCCCTGCCGGGACGGGATCCGGAACCTCAGGTGCTCCTCTCCCACCAGCCGGAGGTCGTTGATCCGCACGTTCCGTGAAACAAAGATCGGTTCGGGATTCCCCATACCAAAAGGTTTCAGCCTCGAAAGACCCTGGAGCAGGCCGTCTGATATATGATCCGGATCACAGATCGCATCCACTTTGATCGTCGGGATCAGATCCTCTTCCTTCAAATGGTCTTCTGCATACCGATTGATTCTCTCTCTGAATCCTTGAATACGCTCCCAGTCCATGGTCAGCCCTGCGGCGAGGCTGTGGCCGCCGAATCCCGAAAGGTCCTCCCGGCATGCATCCAAGGCCTTGTACAGGGAAAATCCGGGAATGCTTCGCCCCGATCCAGTGCCTCTCCCGTTCTTCATGGTAATCAGGATGGTCGGCCGGTAAAACCGCTCTACGATACGCGAAGCCACGATGCCGATGACACCGGCATGCCAATCCTCGTCATGGAGTACGATCACCTTGTCGGATCTCCCCTCCCCCTCTATCCTCGGGAGCGCCGAATCCCAGATCTCTTTCTCGATCTCCTGTCTCTTGATGTTCTCCTGATTCAGGATCAGGGCCGCGGCTTCCGCTTCCTTTTCGTCTGAAGAGGTCAAGAGTTTCATAGCGGTCCCGGCGTCTCCGATGCGCCCTGCCGCGTTGATCCTCGGGGCCAGGACAAACCCGACCTGGCCCGGAGTCACCATGGAGCCGTTCAACCCGGAGACGCGCATCAGGGCACGAATCCCCTTGTTTTTGCTCCGGGCAATCTTTTCAAGACCGTGTCTGACCAGGATCCGGTTCTCGCCTGTCAGGGGGGCCACATCCCCGATGGTTCCGATGGCCACAAGGTCAAGGTAATCGCTGAGGTTCGGCAGGACGATCTCACGGGCAAGGGGGCCCTGCCGAAGCCGGGCACGCAACGCAACCATGAGGGCAAAAGCCAGCCCCACACCTGCAAGATTGGTGAAGTCGGATCCTGCCGTTCCCGATAAGCTCCATGGATGAGAAGAGGAACCCGTCGAAGCGGATGATGAATCCTCGACAGCCGGTCTTCCGGATACTTTTGGGTTGATGATAAACTTCGTCTCCGGCAATTTAATCGTGGGTTCATGGTGGTCGGTGATGATGACTTCCATGCCCAAGGAGCGTGCAAGGGCGACCTCATCATTGGCAGAGATGCCGTTGTCCACCGTGATCAGAAGATCGGTGCCCGCGTTTCTGATCTCCCGGACGGCCTCTGCGTGAAGACCGTATCCATGTTTCATCCGGTTCGGGACAAAATAAGAGACATCCGCGCCGAAGCGCGCAAGAAGGAGAAACATCAGGGCGGCGGCTGTGACGCCGTCCACATCATAATCCCCGTAGATGCATATCTTCTCATGATTCCTGAGGGCTTCTATGATCCGGTCTGCCGCCGGAATGATACCGGGGATGTCCGATGGATTGTTGAGTTGTCTGAGGCTTCCCTTAAGAAAGATCTCACCTTGCTCTCTTGTGCGGATTCCGCGCAGAAACAAGATACCTGCAATGACCGGATCGATTCCGAGGGCCTCGGAGAGTTCCCTCGTCTTCCCCTCATCCGGTTCCCGGATCAGCCAACGTTTTCCTGTTAATGAGAGCGCCGCCACTGCCTGCATCCGTCATTGAAGCTTCCCGCAGAACACTGCATGGAATCTTCGAAATGTAAGGTAGACTCCGTTTGATATTCGCTCGCTATGCATTTTCAAACTTGTCCTCGAATGATTTTATCGGGGAACAGCATGGTGATTGCATAGGATGGCTGTAAAGCTTATCACAAGGATGTTCAAGCCTCCACCATAATTAAAAATTTTTAATATTAGAATATGTAGTGTTTTTGTCTGTCCCGCCCAATTTGGCGGTTTATAGCATATCACTTTGATTTTATTTATTTCTATGAATTTCCAATCAAAAATGATGAGACATTTTGTCACAATATTTTTCAATGCTTCTCATTTTTGATATTACACCCAAGTTCCATATTATCTTTATTTTTCAATGCGTTACTATATTGAATCAAGGAAATACTTAAATTGGCATGTTTATTGCTATAAAAAATAATCATTAAAACATTGAATCGGTTAGGAGAGAAATTATGGCGCAAGAGACCAAAAAGATCTCGATCATTTTATCCTCGGATCATCATGAAAAGGTTCAATTGGCAGGGATGATCAGTTCAGTGGCTGCCGTGACTGGAATCGAGGTTCTGGTTTTTGTATCCATGGGAGCGATCAAAAAATTCAAGAAGGGAATCTCGGACGATGAAAAATTTTCCGGCGGCGATTTCTCAAAGGTCCTTCGTGAGAAAAAGGTTCCGCCTTATCTGGATCTCTTCCGGCAGGGAAAAGAATTCGGCGGCGTCAGGATGTTCGCCTGCCCCATGGCCATGGAAGTCCTCGGATGGACCAAAGACGATCTGGAAGACAATCTGTTTGACGAGGTTGCAGGCATGACCAAGTTTTTGATCGAAGCGGATGGAAGTCAACTGCTTCATTTGTAATCTACCATATATATAAGGAGGGAAAAACATGCTGGATCTCAGAATATCCAAAACCATTGATGCAAGAGGCGCCTTCTGCCCCGGCCCCCTGATGGAACTGATCGGCAGCATGAAGACGGAACCGGTCGGATCGGTCATCGAGGTTCTTTCTTCAGACAACGGGTCTGCAAAGGATATCCCGGAATGGATCAGGAAGGTCGGACACGAGTACATTGGGACCGAACAGAATGATGGTTTCTGGAGCATCGTGGTCAAGAAAAACAAATAATCAGCGCCCGTCCATTCCGTATGGACCCGTAAAGTGAGAAAGTTTTATGTTGGAACAGACCCTTTATAAAATTAATAAAAATGATTATCAGAGACCTTGGTGCGTTACGGACCGCAGAAGCAGAGAGGACCGTAGAAACCAGACTGAGATCATGGTTCACAAGACCCTGGATGCACGGGGGTCCTACTGTCCGGGGCCGCTCATGGAACTGATCTTTACCATGAAGAACGAACCGGTCGGAACCGTGATTGAGGTCCTTTCCTCAGACCCGGGCTCCAAGAAGGAGATTCCTTACTGGGCCTCAAGAACCGGGCAGGTGCACATCGGCACCCGTGAAATAGACGGCTGCTGGAGCATCGTGGTTAAAAAGATTAAATAACCATTCTTGAAGGCCGAGGGGATCAGGCCTGAGAGAATAAACCACCGAACCGGATTCGGTCTGCTTTGCAGTAGGCATTCGCATCACCAAAACATGGATCAAGGCATGGATCCAGCCCCTGGCGCTTATCAGGGTGGGAAAGTGGGATATTTTTGACCTGCTCTCCGGGCACATCCCGGGCAGGGATGGATAACAGACAAATGAGAGGTGCATCATGGGAAAAAGAATCTTGATCTTGGGAGGAGGAACAGGAGGAACCATCGTCGCCAACCTTGTCGCGCGCGGCCTCAGGACGGAGATGAGGCGGGGCGATGTCACCGTCAACATGCTGAGCGCATCGGACAAGCACGTCTACCAGCCGGCTTTTCTCTACGTAGCCTTCGGCAGGATGCAGGATGAAGAGTTCATCCGGGATCAAAAAAGCCTGCTGGATCCGCTCATCAACTTCTATGTCGACCCCGCAGTGAAGATCGACACGAAGAAACAAACAGTCCTGGCAAAAAGCGGCAAGGCATATCCTTATGATTATCTGGTCATCGCCACCGGATCCCGGATCGTTCCCGAAGAGATCCCGGGCATGAAAGAGGGGGCCCACTGGTTCTATGATCTTGAAGGAGCCAAGAAGCTGCGTACCGCCCTCAAGGCCTTCCAGGGCGGGAGAATTGTCATAGCCGTGGGCGTTCCTCACAAGTGCCCCGTGGCCCCGTTGGAGATGACCTTCATGCTCGATGACCTCTTCTCCCAAAACGGACTGAAGAACAAGTACGAGATCTATTATACGTATCCCATCGGCCGGGTGCATGCCATGGAGCCGGTCGCCCATTGGGCGGTCAAGGCCTTTGAACAGCGTGGAATCAAGTATGAAACCTTCTTCAACATGAAAAAGATCGACCCGGTAAAGAAGCAGATCGAGAGCGAGGAAGGTTCGGTTGTAGATTATGATCTCCTGATTGCCGTACCGCCGCACAAGGGCCAGCCGGTCATAGAGGAATCCAACCTCGGACCATCAGGGTGGATCCCCACCAACAAAAAGAGCCTGCAGATGGATGGGAAGGAAAACATCTTCGTCGTCGGTGACACCACCAACATCCCGATCAGCAAGGCCGGATCCACAGCCCACTTCGAAGCGGATACGGTGGCTGAATCCCTGATCTGCCAGATCAAGGAAGGGTGCCCTGGCCGGGAATACGACGGCAAGGTATTCTGCTTCGTGGAAAGCGGCATGGAAAAAGGAACCTATGTCTGGTTCAACTACAATACCCCCCCCAATCCAGGCGAACCCTCACAGATGATCCACTGGTTCAAGCTGGCCTATAACCGGCTCTACTGGCTGAGCGCCCGAGGCATTCTTTAAAAGGAGGGAACAGGATGATCAAAACAAACGGGAACATCAATGCGCTCATGGAACATCTGGAACGTCCTGAAATCTCTTCCCATGTTCAGGAACTTCTGGGACAGGCCGCTACTCTAAGCGAAGTCACCAGGACCATCGGGGCCTATCAGGACTCCCAGACCGATCCCATGATCGAACGGATGGCCTCCATCCTGGAGCCGATCGGTGCGCTGGCCAGTGAAATCGCCAAGCCCGAGGTCTTTGATGCGATCAGGACCTCCATTTCCAAGATCACCGAACTCCACAGCAGCGGGGCATTGGACGCCCTGACCCAGATGGCCTCCTTTGCCGCAGCGGCCAAGAATTCCATGACCGACACCCTTCTTGAGCGGTCCTCGGACACTATGGGAAAACTGATCGAGATCGGTGACGAGGTTGTAAAAGCCGACGTCATCCGGGTCATGCCGGCGCTTCAGGAACTGATCAACTCCGGAAGCCTTGAGATTCTCACCCAGATGGCCACCTTCATGGGTTCCGCCACCCATGCCTTTACAGACAGCATTGTGGAACGAATGCTTTCCATGTTTGAAAACTTCGTAAGCAGGATCATGAATCCGCAGGTACAGGAACTGATCGGAGCCATGGTGGAAGGTGTTCAGGAGACCATGTCAGACATGAAGGAAGAGCCTTACAAGAAAGGGATTATAGGACTTCTTAAAACCGCCCGGGACCCCGAAGTGCAAAAAAGTCTCCATTTCGTCATGAATTTTGCTAAAAATTTTCACAAGAGTTTAACTTCCGAAGGCGGGCCGAAGCTGTAACGATCATCCAATGAGATTCATGTCATCGGGAACTGCCATGACGGCACGCAGACCGGCGACCGGGCCAACCACCGCTTCCCCTCCGGAGTCTGGAACCTCTGGGTCTACAACAAGACCAAGGCCCGGTTTGAAAAGATCATGATTTATGATTTTGTCTCTTCTCCGATCCGTTCAATAATGTGATCGATCTCCTCGTCGGTCTCCCGGAGCATGCTGACCGGCTTTTTCTCGAGATCCAGTTCCTCGGCGACCTCCTGGATCAGATCCTCGCCAACGACTTTCTTTTTGACGAGAAAACCTTCGAACAAGGCATTGTCACAGATGGTATTGATCAGGCGCGGGATCCCATGGGAGTGTTCGTAAATGGAACGATAGGCCTCGGGAGTGAAGAGGTCCGTCTCACACCCGACAATGCTCAGGCGGTGCCGGATATACGCTTCGGTGGCATCGGCGTCCAAAGATTTAAGCTTGTACTTGACGGCCACCCTTTGCTGCAGGGGAGGATCCAGGGCCAGGCAGTCATTCAGGCCTGACATCCCGAAGAAGATCAGAGAGAGAAGTTTCCCATCCGTGTTCTCGATGTTGAGAAGGCCCCGGAACTCTTCCATCAGGTCCCGGCTGTTCAGCATCTGCGCCTCGTCGATCAGGACCACGGGCTTTTTCCCTGCTTCATGGATCTGCACAAGACGCTGGTAAAGCTGACTGATGATCTCCATCTTGGTATCCGCTACGTCCTTGACGCCGAGCTGGACCGATATTTTTTTCAGAAGCCATTCCGCCGTGACAGACGAATGAATGATGATGAGCAGGGCGGATTCATACTCCTCTTCAGGGAGTTCGTCCAGCATTCTCCTCGCGAGGGTGGTCTTCCCTGTGCCGATGTCACCGATGAGGACTGCGAGGCCTTTCATGGAATCCACGGCATATTTCAGGCGGAGCAGGGCATGAGAGTGCTGCTCGCTGTTGAAGTAGAACCTGTTGTCGGGCGCATTAGAGAAGGGTTGTCCCTTGATCCCGTAAAACTCCAGCAAACTCATCTCTTTTTATGTTTCTCCCTGGTATGAGGGTCTCAAACCTGGTCCCATGACTTAAAGGTAAGAGACTTTGTTTTTCTTATCCCGGAACTTTTTCTTGACGAGGGGCCTGTCATCGGTCTTGACGCCGAAGGCCTTCAGTTTCGCCTGCAAATCCCGGTAGCCGGGATTGTTTTCATGGATATCCAGCAGCTCCTTGACGGCCCTCTCCTTGTTTCCCAGAAGTTCGGAAACCTTCGCGATTTCATACCGGATGCTGTTGTATTCTTCATCGCTGCGGCCCTGAACCGTGAGGCCTCTCTCCAGTTCCGCAAGGGCTTTATGGAATTCTCCCTTCTGGGTATAACAGAGACCGATCATGGTCAGACAATCCATGAGGCGCCCGGAATCTCGGGATGCGATGGAAAATTCCTCACAGGCTTCATCAATCAGCCCCATTTCCATGTAGGCGATTCCGAGGTTGTAGTGCGTCTCATGATCTTCATCACCGAGTTCTCTCTGAACCCCCTCCCGGAACTCGTTGAAGATATCCATGACATCATGATCACCAAACACCTCCCCGGTGGAAGCGAGTGAATCTTCAACCTCCCTGCGGAGTTCGGAGCTGAAATCCAGCATGTCATCCGCGTCGCCGGATGATGCTCCGGTCCCATGGTCCTCCCCGGACAGTGTACCGTCGACTTCCTGGCGGAGCGCCTCGGCGAAGCTATTGAAGTCATCAACCATTGGAGACGGCGCCTCTTCTCCCGGGATCCCCGTCTTGATCGAGGTCAGGTCGTCTTCCGCCGATCCCGTGGGAACGGGTGTTTTGCCGCCGAACTCCAGGGCGACTTCCGAGAACATCTTGGACATCTCATCCGGGGCAGGACTTTCCTTATCCCCATTCCCTGAGATCTCCTTGAGTTTCCCGGCGACGTCTGTACGATCCGGGTGGAGATTCAGAATTTTTTCATAGACAGCACGCGCCTCGTCTATCATGCCGTTCTGAAGATAAAAGTCAGCCTCATCAAGGAGATCGTCTATGGGCTCCGCATCCCCTGCTTTCTCCTTCGGGGCGTCCGCCTCTTCCTGACCCGGACCGGCCCCGGCTTTTCCCTTGTCATCAAATTCAAATTCAAAGCTCTCCGCCTCCCTGGGCGCTTCCGCTTCATCCGTGGCGTTGGATGAGAGGGCCATGGGCCCCTCTTTGAGACTTCTCACTGCATCCTCGTTTCCAGGATCGAGAACCAGGATTTCGTTGAGGGCCTCTTCAGACTTTTTGTGTTCACCCTGCGCCAGATACAGTTTTGCAAGGATCATCAAGGTGTTGATCTGCTCCTGGATATTCCCCTGCTCAATGAAGATCTGAAGAAGTCTTTCATGCGTAGGGATATGTTTGGGGGCCGACTCAAGATTCTTCTCGAGGTGAACGATGGCCTTCTTCATATGTCCGTATTTCATGTAGACGTCGGCTTCGGTGATGTTATCCGTCAGGAAGGTTTCCTGATCCTCACCGCTCTCCTTGATCACCTCGATCTCATCACCGGCATCTCCTGAAGACGCAGGCGCCTCCGCTGGGGCCTCCGTGCCTAAGACTTCGGGCTCGTTGATGCCGGCCGCAAAGGTTTCGATCTCCATCTTATCATCGATGGCATAGACGTTCTCCTCTTCGGCCGTTTCGGCGCCGCCTTCCGATGCCGGGCTGATCACCGTCCCGTCGAATTCTATGGCGCCGCCGGGAGAGACGTCTCTGTTCATGCCCTTGAGCAGGGCCTTCGTCTCAATATCCTCCGGAATCATGCACATGACTTTCTCGTAGATGTTCCTAGCCTCCTCTTGATGACCCGATGAGGCATAAATCCTTCCCATCTCCTTGTATTGCTGGATGAGATCCTGATCCCGTTTCATCTTCTTCAGGAGATCCACCATTTGCTGACGCACCTTCAGGTGGTCGGGATCATGATCTATGACCTGCTGGTACAACCGGCATAGCTCTTCAAAACGGTTGGACGCCAGATATTTTTCGGCAATCTCATTTAAAACATCCAATGCCTGATCCGTCTCACCGGCGGCCAGGAGATGGCGGAAAATCTTCAGGAGGACAAATTCAGTGACGGCGCTCCTGTCGATCTTTCTGAGGGCGTCGATCCCTTCCTTGGCATGACCTTTCCGGATGAGGATTTCAGCATTGTACACAGCGGTTTCGGAATCCTGTTCGCCGCGTTCTTCCAGCTGTTTCGCGCAGACCGATGCCTCGTCCACTCGGTTTTGAGCCAGATGGATCTGGACCATGTATTTCAGGTTCGCGCCGGGTGAACCGAGGCTCCCCTCCAGCTTCTTGCAGAGTTTCTCCGCTTCGTCATACCTCGACTCTTCAAGAAGCGCTCCGATCACCTCTCCATAGATCTTGGACCCTTCCTGCGCCATCTCCTCTTTTAGATAGAGTTCGGCGAGGCTCACCTTAACCTTGAGATTCTTGGGGTCCATATCCACGATCTTCTGGTAGGCCTCAAGGGCTTTATCATGCGACCCGGTCCGGATATGGTATTCGGCAATGGCGAGGTAGCACTCCTTGGCGTTGGCCACCATACCACGCTCTTTATGCAGATGGGCCATGGACATCATGGAGTCCAGATCGTTGGGGTCGATCTTCAAGACCTTTTTATTGACGGCGATGGCCTTGAGAGCGAATCCGGAATCCGTGTAGCTCTTGCACGCTTTTCGGTAGGACTCGATGGCCTTATCCTTCAGGTTTCCCTTCAGATAAAGGTCACCGATGGTATTGTAGATGTTGGCATCCTCAGCCTTGTTCTTCAGAAGACTTGCCCATTCGGCCACGGCATTTTCAATCTGGCCTTTTTGCGCATATTTCTGTGCCTTCTGGATCACCTTATTTTTCTGTTTTTCTTCCTTGTTCTTACCGCTGCCGAACAAACCCATGAAACACCCTTTATACCCCTGCCTTGTCTCTCCGATGGTCACAAATCAGGACAAATGTGAAAACGAATATTTTTAAATGGATCAGATGGGCAAAAAGATCGAACCGGCTTAAAACTTCTTTAAAATCAAAGAATTATGAATCCAACTGCCCCGTATCACCTTATAAAAAGAATATCATGCTACTCCTTTTTGTGTCAAGGACGATTCTGTTCAGGTTTTTCGCCTAAAAGTTTGTATTTTCCATACAAATTCCAGCTATCTCTTCCATATCGGGCATCAACCAGTTCATAGGCTGAGCGCCTCTCTTCCCGGGTGATCCTTGTCTTTTGGAAATGAATGCCGTAGGCGTTGATAAACCCCTGCAAGAGCGCCTGTTTAACCCGGTCCACAGGGCAATCCCCCCGTAAGATCTCTGTCAAGGAGGTCATGGGATACTCATCCTCCCGGTACCCGCCCGAATCCATCCGATCCGGACGCTTTCGGAACAATTCACTGAACGCTCTGAAGCGCAGGGTCGAAATCAGAATGGATCCCTCCTGGAGGATCCCGTACGGCGTCCGTTTCTGCGCGCTCCCCACGATCTTTTTCCCGCCGGCCGTCATCTCATACCAGGAGGAAGAGGCAAAACAGTTGGGCGACTTGAGAGCCCGGCCCCTCCGCCCTTCCTTCATATCCTTGAGGGCGGCCAGCTCGGGTTCAACCCCGAGTTCCCTGAGTCCGAGAAGAAGTCCCCGGCTGAGATATCTGTAACTATCCAGCAAACCCCTTGGCAGCGACGGGTACGACCCGGGAAGGATCATACTGTACGTCAATTCGTGGTCGTGGAACACGGCCCGCCCGCCCGTAAGGCGTCTAACCAGGGGCAAGCCGCGTTCCTTACAAAGGGTGAGATCGAAGTCATCCATCACGTTCTGGAAATATCCCACGGAAATGGACGGCATGGACCAGGTGTAAACCCTGAGAATGGGAAGGGCATCCGGTCTCCGCATCTTCTTGAGAAGAACCTCGTCCATGGCCATATTGGTGTAAGCATCGGAAGATCCGGTATCATAATAGCGCCATGGAGTTTTGCCTGTTAGATCCATTCTCATTTCTGTTCCTTATTCCATGTTGAATGCTTCTAAAGTTATATCAAAAATTAAAGATCGTATTTTAGATCTTTAATTTTTGATTTTAATTGATCTGCCGGAAAGAGCCGTTCTCCACTCGGATCAAGAAGAGTTCTTTCTCCATATCCCCGGAGGCGTGCACATGGGTCAGGCCGGAGATGCCTGGAAAGTTCTTCTGAGCCAGCAGCCCTTTGCGGATATCCTCCCTGGATTTCCCCCCTCTGTACAGAGTCTGAAGGATCATCTCAGCCGCGTCATAAGCCTGCGCGGAAAAAAGAGTGGGTTCCTCCCCGTATGTCCTGCGGTATCCCTCCACGAATTCTGCGATATCCGTATGCGGACTCTCTGCAAAGAAACCATCGGTGAAGACGGCCCCTTCCACAAAACGTTCGCCACGGCGGATGAGTTCGACGGAGTTCCAGTTGTGGCTCCCCAGAAGCTGTACGGATGAAATATTGTAGTAGGCCAGTTGAGGGGCAATCAACCCCACATCTTCGGCATAACCCGGCAGGTAAACCGCATCAAAACCCGGAAAATAGTTTCTTGACCATTCCTTGATACTGTCCTGATCCTGTGCGAGCATATCGGCGTTCCGGGAAAGCGTCATCTGCAGATCCTTCCGGATCATGCTCTGAATCTGGGGCCTGTAATCCACGGCGCCCCTCTTGTAAGAAATTGAACAGACGACATTCCCTCCAAGGGCCGTGACTTGCTTCACAAAGGAACCGTTGAGTTCCGTTCCATAATAGTCATCCGGATAGAGCACGACAAAGGTATGCAGGCCGAGATTCCTCACGGCGTACTCGGCGATGGCCTTGGCCTGTGCCGAGTTGGTCATGGCATTCCGGAAGATATAGCCGTCGGTTTTTGCAATCTCTTTTGCGGCCGCCGCCGGTGTGATGACCGGCAGACGGGCATTTTCCGCTACCGAGGCGGCCTCCATCACCGAACGGCTCATCAGGGGTCCGATCACGGCAATGACATCCGGATCAGCGGCCAGGTTCTCCATTTCAGCCTTGGCCTTCTCGGGGGTCTCCTCCGAATCCCTGATGACCAGTTCGATCCTTTTCTCAAGAAATGAGGCGTTCAGCCTGTCCACTGAAAATTGAATTCCATGAAGGACCTGATTTGCGATTTCCTTCTGCCTGCCTGAAAGAGGGAGAATGCACCCGATCCGCATGTGAGAAAGTGATGCAAGGCGCGCCCCCTGCTCCATATAGTTCTTTGCTTCACCGAGCAGCGGATGAGCAGGAAACAGGGAATGAAACTTCTCAAAAAACCTGGAAGCCTTGACGGGGTCCCCTCCATCCCATGAGCGCTTCCCCATGACGAAAAGAGAGAGGTCTGCCGGAAATTCTCCGGGTGTCTCACGAATGATCTGCATCAGGGTCTTTTCTTCGACGGCGCTTTGTCCCATGATACGCGCCATCTCTTCATAGAGGCGGCGGGTCTCTTCCTGTCCGTCCGCCATGGAGAGGCTCTTCTTCCACTGGGACAATCCCAGCGAGATATCCCTTCTCTGCATAAAGATCTCCCCTCTCAGCAGGAAGGCCTGAACCCCCACCGCCCGGCTCGGTGATCTTACAAGGAGACCGCGGAGTTCAGCCAGGGAAGCATCCGCATTCCCCTGGTCATAGTGAATCCTGGATATGAGGAGTCTGGCCTGATCCGCCTGGCTGGTATCCGGAAAATCACGGACAACCTGATCCAGTTCCTCCAGGGACCGATTGATCTCTTTCATGGCAAAATAGGCCTCACCCAGTCTCAGGCGGGCTTCAGGGATCCTCGGATCCGCCGGGTCTGATGCGAGAAAGGACTGAAAGGCATGGACGGCATCCTGGTATTGACCGTTTCGGAATGCCGCCTCTGCGTCACTTAAACTTGGGGCCGGAGGCTGCACCGCCGGAACCGGAACCCGGCCTCTTGTACAAGACGCCAGACACAGCAAAAAAGAAATGATAAAAAGAGAGCTAAAACCGTATCTTCGGTTCATTTTTTTCCTTTTCTTGAACAGCCATCGTCGGTCTTGAAGTGTTTGAGCGCAGCACTTGACCCCTGATGTTTTCACCCGCTCTTTTGGAGATGAACCTCAATTTTAATAGTATGTTATAACCTTGATGGCCGAACCCAAAGCGGGCGATGCATCCGGGCTCATCCCGTTGATCTCCGCAATCTCTTTTGCCTTCTTCGGATCCTTGAGAAACTCCATGGCCAGTCCAGAAAAGGTGTCTCCCGGACGGACCTGATGGATCCTGATCCTGGCCAGGGGTATGGCGCCTGCCTCGGATTCCGATAGGGTTTGAATACTCTCTTCGACCCTGCGCCATTCCTCAGTCAACTGACCAGTGGAAACCTCCGGGACCATGCCATAGAGCGCGATCCCGACACGGTCCCGGAGAAGATACTCCCCAAGGATCACCGAACCGGATGCAGCCCGGTACCGTACCATGAGTGTCTCCATCCCGTTCCGCCTGCCCCTGGACAAGAGTTCGCCATGATTCAATTCCATCCCCTGCTCCATACGAAACGCAAAGGAATTCAGATCCACCGCCTCTTTAAGTTCCTCAAGCCTGAATTGCATCCGGTATTTTTTATCCGGGGTCTCCGCCGCCCACGTATCCCGTCCCGTGCGGACCGTCCACCCTTCCGGAACCTCACAGGATACCCGGAAAAAACGGTTCTGATACCGTCGGCCCGCAAGGAGCCCGTCCCTTTCACCGGCGCCGAAGACCATCCCGTTGATCTGTGACAGGTAACGTTCCCTGTTCCTCGTCTTCACGAGCATCTGCGGGTCCAATTCCCGGGCGTGGACCTGAGCCTTCCGGATCCTTTCAGAGGCATACGGATGGGTGCCCGCCAGCCAGTGGCTCACAGGATCGAGCGGGTCTCCCTCGGTCCGCTGTAAAGCGGTCAAAAAACTGACCGAGGCCTCAGGATCATATCCTGTCTTGAACATGTAGTCCTGCCCAAGCCTGTCCGCGCTGAGCTCTTTGCCCCGGCCGTACCCGTTTATGATCCCGGAAGATAGCACATCCGTCAACCGGGAGAATTCACCCCCGCCCTTGACCGCAGCGGAAAGGATCATGGAGGTCAATTGGAGTCCAAAGGCCGCCGTGAGTTGCTGCACGGCATGCCGTTCCGTGACGTGCCCGATCTCATGGCCCATAACACCGGCGAGTTCCGCTTCGCTTCCAAGGTAGGCAAGCATCCCCCGTGTCACGTAGACATACCCTCCCGGAAGCGCAAAGGCGTTGACGGCAGGTGAGTCCACCACCTTAAAATGGTAGGCAATGGAAGGGCGGTGGGAATTCCGGGCAAGCGCTTCACCGATGGAGCTGATATAGTTCTGAAGGGCGGGGTCGGGATAGGCCCCGTATTTCCGCAGGATTTCGGGATCGCTGTTCCTCCCGATCTCGATCTCCTTTTCCTCACTGATCAGTGAGATCTCCTGCCGTCCGGTCACCGGGTTCACCGCGCAGGAGGTTCCTGCAAGAATCACCAGAGCGCCCGCCATGAGAAAGATGCGTTTCAGGATCATTCTGCCCATGGGATCTTCTCCGTGAGCGGCCCTTTTATCATACGAGCAGGGCCCATCAGCCGAATCCTTGATATCTGAAGCCAGGCCGGTTATTCCTTCTTCCGGGTGCGGCGCCTGTAACGTTTCCACCCTGAGAGAAACAGATCGTCTCCATGGATATCATTGGCCACGATCAGAGGGAAGTCTTCGAATATGAGCTGCCGCAACGCCTCGGGTCCGAGTTCAGGATAGGCGAGAACACGGTTCTCTTTGATGTGGTCCGAAAGGAGGGCCGCAACGCCTCCCACAGCGACGAAATAAACAGCCTTGTGGTCAACGAGATTTTTAACCACCTCGCGTGAACGTTGTCCTTTGCCCACCAGTCCTTTAAGCCCCTGATCGAGCAGGATCGGCGTATAGGGATCCATTCGTGAAGCCGTGGTCGGACCTGCAGATCCGATGATCCTCCCCGGAGGCGCCGGCGCAGGACCGACATAATAGATCACCTGGCCTTTGAGGTCAAACGGGAGGGACTCCCCTTTATTCAAGGTTTCGATCATGCGCTTGTGCGCCGCGTCCCTGGCTGCATAAACCACGCCGTTTAAAAGCACCGGGTCCCCGATCTTGAGACGTTCGATATCCTCTTCCCTAAGCGGGGTATGAAGGCGTATGGCTTCGGTCATTCCGTTTCTCCTTGCCTACAAGAGAATCTCTTTATGCCGTGCCGCATGACAATTGATGTTCACGGCAACGGGGAGTGATGCGATGTGACAGGGAAAGGTCTCAATATGCACCGCAAGGGCGGTGACTCTACCCCCAAGCCCCATGGGACCGATGCCGAGTTTGTTGATCTCGTCCAGGAAGGATACCTCAAGGTGTGAAAGCTCCAGCTTGGGGTTGGGGCTCCCTATCGGCCGGGTCAGGGCCTTCTTGGCCAGGATCGCGCATTTCTCGAAATTCCCGCCGATCCCGACCCCCACGATCACCGGCGGGCAAGGGTGCGATCCCGCCTTCTTCACGGTATGGACGACGAACCGCAGCACTCCTTCCATCCCGTCTCCGGGCCTCAGCATGGCGATATCACTCATATTCTCGCTGCCGCCCCCCTTGGGGCAGAAGATGATCTTGAGCCGTTCTCCCGGAGTGAGACTGAAATGGATCACGGCCGGGGTATTGTCTCCGGTATTTTTTCTATTTAATGGATTGGCCGCCATGGAATTGCGGAGAAACCCTGCGGCATAACCTTGTCGTACGCCTTCGTTGATCGCATCCTCCAGAAGCCCGCCTGTCATTCGGACGTCCTGGCCGATCTCCACAAAAAATACCGCAGTCCCGGTATCCTGGCAGAGGGGAAGTTTTGTATCTCGAGCCACACGATGGTTGTCAAGAATCTCCTGCAGGATCTTCCTTCCGACCGGAGACTCTTCTTGGTTTAGGGCCTGTTGAACGGCCTGAGCCACATCCTCGGCAATCACGCAGTTGGCTTCAATGCAGGCTTGACGGACATGCTCCACGATGGTATCAAAGGCAATCTCTTTCATACGGCTCACTCAGGTTCAGGCCCCACGGGGCATGCTTATGTTTTTTGGCGCTTCACTTGACCCCTAAAATCCTGGCCCCCTTGACCCCTTATGTTTTCACCCGCTCTTTTGGAGATGAGCTAATCAATCAGAGTTCCGCATCGAGCTTGAGCAGCGTTTTGCGGACAGCCTCTGCCGAAAGGTTCAAGAGACGCTGCTCTTCATCCGTCAGCCTGATCTCCATAATCTTTTCCGCGCCGCCGGCGCCGAGTTTGACCGGCGCCCCGATAAAGACACCTTGTATCCCGTATTCCCCCATCAGATACACGGAACAGGGAAGGACCTTCTTCTGATCTTTAAGAATGGCCTCGGCCATCTCCGTCACGGCAGAGGAGGGCGCATAAAAGGCGCTCCCCGTCTTGATCAGGTTCACGATCTCGGCGCCGCCGTCCCGGGTCCTCCGGATCATGGCCTCGATGGTCTTTGCAGGGAGAAGTTCAGTGATCGGAATCCCCGCCACGGTTGTATATCTCGGCATGGGGACCATGCTGTCTCCGTGCCCGCCCAGGACCAAGGCGCTGATATTCTCTGCCGAGACGCCGAGTTCCATGGAAATGAAGGCCCTGAAACGGGCGGCATCCAGGACGCCGGCCATGCCGATCACCTTTTCACGGGGGAACCCGCTGGCCTTCTTAGCCACAGAGCACATCACATCCAGAGGATTGGTCACCATGAGAAGGATGGCATCCGGAGACCTCAGGACCGCCTCCTTCACGACCGTGCGGACGATCTTTGCATTGGTCGCGATCAAATCGTCACGGCTCATTCCCGGCTTTCTCGGGATCCCCGCGGTCACGATCACCAGGTCGGAATCCATGGTTTCGCCGTAATCATGAGCGCCGGCAACATGACTGTGAAACCCCTCGATGGGGGCCGACTCCAGAAGATCAAGCCCTTTTCCCTGCGGGATTCCTTCGGCAATATCAATCAGGACGACGTCAGCCAGATCCTTTTCTGCAATGCGCTGCGCCGTTGTGGCGCCGACGTTCCCGGCGCCGATGACCGTGACTTTTTTATACAAGGCAAATTCTCCTCTACAGGGGCTTCATGTCGGCGATGATCTCATCCGCGAACTGGGACGTGGAAAGCCGTGTGGCGCCCTCCATCAGCCGTTCCAGGTCATAGGTCACTTTCTTCCGGCGTATGGTCTCCTCTATGGCGGAGACAATCATATCTCCGGCCTCATCCCAACCCAGATGCTCCAGCATCATGACCCCGGAGAGGATCAGGGAGCCCGGATTGACCTTGTCCTGGCCCGCATATTTCGGGGCCGTGCCGTGCGTCGCCTCGAAGACGGCCATGGTATCCCCAAAATTGGCGCCTGGCGCGAGTCCCAGCCCGCCGACCTGAGCGGCGCAGGCATCCGAGAGGTAATCCCCGTTCAGGTTCGGGGTCGCGAGCACGCTGTATTCATCCGTCCGGGTCAGGATCTGCTGGAACATGGCATCGGCGATCCGGTCATTGATCAGGATCTTGCCCGGGGGGAGTTCCCCGCCATGAAGATCTTTTTCCATAATGGTCTGCCTTCCGAACTCCTGGCTCGCCGTTTCATAGCCCCAGTCCCGGAAGGCCCCTTCGGTATATTTCATGATATTCCCTTTGTGCACCAGGGTCACGCTCTTGCGGTTCCTGGTAATGGCATAACGGATGGCCTTGCGAATCAGCCGTTTGCTCCTGGTCTCGCTCATGGGTTTGATCCCGATCCCGGAATCCGGGAGAATAGAGCACCCCATCTCCCGGTTCAGAAAATCAATCACTCTCCCGGCCTCCTCGGAACCCTTGGGCCATTCGATTCCGGCATAGACGTCCTCGGTGTTTTCCCGGAAGATCACCATATCCATCTTGTGCGGTTCCTTGACCGGCGCAGGAACCCCTTCAAAATAGCGGATCGGCCGGACGCAGGCATAGAGGTCCAGCGTCTGCCGCAAGGCGACATTGAGACTTCGGAATCCCCCCCCCACCGGGGTGGTCAACGGCCCTTTGAGGGCCACGGAAAAATACCGGACGGCCTCAAAGGTATCTTGGGGAATCCATTCTCCAAACTTTTTCTGCGCCTTCTCCCCGGCATAGATCTCGTACCAGCAGAGCCTGCGTTCCCCGCTGTAGGCCTTGTCCACGGCTGCGTTCAGCACGCGCTGGGCGGCGCGCATGATGTCGGGCCCGATCCCGTCCCCTTCGATAAAAGGGATCACGGGATGATCCGGAACGTCCAGCCCTGTGCGGCGGACGATGATCCTCACGCCCTCTTCGGGCGGTGTAAACTTTTCAAACTCGACCATTTTTATATTTCTCCTCAGCGGCCCTGCGCCTTGCAGGCCTTAGTGGTCCTATTATTCGCTTTTGATCAAGTCTTCAAAACGCATATCCACGCCGAAAACACCGATAATCTCGTCCTCTTTGTCGAAAATCGGCGTGGAGACGGTGATGGCCAGAACCCCCGTGGCCTTGGAGGTGTAAAGATCGCTCGCGTGGGTCTTGCCGTCCTTCATCGGTTCTATAAACCATGACCGGTCGGAAAAATCCTCTTTCTCGGAAAATATCTGGTATTTGGCCTTGTCGCCGATCTGAGTGATATGACTGGTCACCTTGATCCCGTCGGTATTGGTGATATAAGCAAATTGAATAAATGGATTATCCCCTACCAGTTTCCGCAGCGTCTTTTCCATCCTTGAACGTTTCATGGAACGAAGATCCGGCGTGGCGGCGCTTTTCTCCACAATGCCCTGAGCCATGTCGAGGGCCTTGGCCTTGATCTTGTCCAGGTCTGATACAAAATACTCAGGAAGATGCTTCCTCGCCTGATGCAGGATCTCTTCGTTGGAGATCGCCGTGATGCGTCCCTGTTCGTACTGCTCGCTCACCCATCTGTGGATGCGGGCAATGCCCGGATGGTGCTTGTCCACGGTGCGGCCGCCCGTCTGACGCAGGTGCGTGTTGATCCAGTAGCTGATCCCGGCCACACCGGATTTGTCCGTGATGATCACGCCGAGCGGCCGGTTCAGGAGACTCCGGGTATCGAAGATGTTATAAATCTCCTCGTTCTTGAGCACGCCGTCGGCATGTATACCGGCCTTGGTCACATTGAAATCCTCGCCCACAAAAGGATAATTGGACGGGATTTGATACCCCAGATCATCCTGAAAATAATTAGCGATCTCGGTGATCACCGTGGGATCCACGCCGTTCTGTTTGCCCTTGAGGCTCATGTATTCGATGATCAGCCCTTCAATAGGCGGGTTCCCTGTCCGTTCGCCGAAACCGAGGAGAGTCCCGTTGGCGGCGCAGCAGCCGTACAGCCAGGCCGTCGCCGCATTGGCCAGCACCTTGTGAAAATCATTGTGCCCGTGCCACTCGAGAAGATGAGAAGGGACGCCGCCGTAATGAATCAGCCCGTAGATCAGATCAGCAACCCCTCGGGGAAGGGCCGCCCCCGGATAAGGGACCGCGTACCCCATGGTATCGCAGGCCCGGATCTTGACCGGGATCCCGCTCTCTTCGGATAAACGCATCAGTTCGTTCACAAAGGGGATGACAAATCCGTAGAAGTCCGCACGGGTGATATCCTCGAGATGGCATCTGGGCACGATCCCCGCATCCAGCGAAGCGCGAACCACATCCAGATACTCATTCAGGGCCTGTTTGCGCGTCTTCTTGAGTTTAAGATAGATATGGTAATCCGAACAGGAGACCAGAATCCCGGTCTCCTTGAGGCCGGCCTCCCGGACGAGCTTGAAGTCCTCCTTCTTGGCCCGGATCCACCCGGTGATCTCAGGATACGGGTATCGGCGGTCCATGCACAATTCCAGCGCCTTCCGGTCCTTCTCGCTGTACAGGAAGAACTCGGACTGCCGGATCACTCCGTTCGGCCCCCCAAGACGGTGCATCATATCAAAGATCTTCAGAATCTGTTCAGGGGTGTAGGGGGGCCTCGCCTGCTGTCCATCCCGAAACGTGGTATCGGTAATCCAGAAATCATCCGGAAGCGACATGGGAATCAGCCGGTCGGCAAAGAAGATCTTCGGAACCTCAACGTATGGAAACATATCACGCAATAGATTCGGTTCCTTCACATCCTTGAGTTCAAAGCGGTAATCCGGTGTGATTCTTGAATCAGGCCTTTTTCTCCTCATGGACATTCTCCTCATCTCATATCAAAAAACCGTTTTTAAAACATGACCTCATTTCATCTTCCAAATCACTGGTTTTAAATGAATGAAGAATACTGGGGTTAGGATCCTGCTATCGTTTTATCGGATATGCAATTTTGAAAAGTATAATGAAACCCGGTAATCTTGTCAATGAATAATTCGGGAAAACATCTCCGGAATTTCAGGCGATCTCCATCTTTGTTTTTGCTTGACAAGGTTCCATGAACTGGCTACATTAAAACCTGCAAAAGGATGATTGCAAGGATCTCCTGCCGAAGTGGTGGAACTGGTAGACACGCTGTCTTGAGGGGGCAGTGGGGGAAACCTCGTACGAGTTCGAGTCTCGTCTTCGGCACCATTAAAAAACAACAAGTTACACCGCCTCTGCAACTCACAAATTTCCTCACTTTCATTTTGAGCACTCGTTGAGCACTTGTTCATTGCACGGGGAAGCTCAACAACGTCCCCGGATCCTTTCTCAAGATCATTCAGAAGCGCCACAGCCGCGGCCTTGTGCTCCGGGGAAAGGTGTGAATACCGCATGACCATGTCAAGGGTCTTGTGGCCCAGGAGTTCTCCCAAGGCCTATCAGAAAATAATGTTAAATAGGCTCAGAATAATATCAAAAAGCAGCATATATTTCTTGACAAAACCCAACCCAATGGGATAAAAATCTTTATCTACTTCACATACCATATTTTTCATTATAAAGTTGGGAGTGGGACGGCATGCTTGACGATACACTCAATGTGGGTGATAATAGCAATAGAGCGCAGACAAAGGAGTCACCCATGGAAATTGTAATCTCTATAAAAGTCCCTATAGAAATAAAAAAGAGGCGTAAATGGTACGTAGCTTTTTGCCCTGTTCTCGATGTTGGCTCACAAGGAGAAACCGAAGTAAAGGCAATTAAGAATTTGAAGGAAGCCTTACGCCTCTTCCTGGTGACCTGCATTGAACATGGAACCCTCGACGATGTCCTCAAGGATTGCGGATTTGAATTCAAAAAAAGAAGGCAGATAAAAACGAAAGTATCCTCAGAAAAATTAAGAAATATCCAGGTACCCCTCCCCTATTTCCAGACCAAAGGTGACTGCCATTGCCACGCTTGACGCCCGTTCACTGGAAAAAGCTGAAATGCGTCTTTGAAAAAGTCGGTTTCAAGCTTGACCGGATTGAAGGCGACCACATGATTCTCATTAAACCAAAAGTTAAACGTCCCATCGTAATACAACGCATTCCTCAGATAGACGTAGCCCTTATCAAGAGCAACATGAGAACTGCGGGTATCAGCAGAGAAGCTTCCATTGGTGCCGTAACACCGTATTTCGTCATTGTCCGGCTTGACCGGACAATCCAGATTCTTTACCTGGATTCCCCGATCAAGCCTGCCCTCGACTGCAATCGGGGGTCGGGGAATGACATACCCTGTTCTTTCTGGCCGTTTCAGAGAAAGTGCCCGGGGAAGAAGCGGTTTCCCTGGAATCATAAAACCCTTCCAACCCACTAAATGGGAGATGAACCACATTTAATAATTACAGCCTATAATCCTCATGCTTTTGAATCTCGTATTCTTTAAGTAGATACCTTCCAAGAAGTTTTCTCAATTCTTTGCGGGCAAGAAGTCTTACGTTGTTCTGCTAAAAAAAGTATATTTAAGCTTTCCCTTTTGTATTGACACGCTTTATCTAAATATAATAATCTAATTTTCAGGAACGATGAGACCTCGCTAACCTCGTACGAGTTCGAGTCTCGTCTTCGGCACCATCAGCCTTTCCCGTTTACTGAAGATTTTAATACCGCCGCCTCAGCGGATCGGTTGACGGCTGCGCAGAGGAAAGTTTCTGCGCTTTTTTTATAAATGGGAGATGTTAAGATGAAGCAAAAGGGTGTCATCGCCCTTGTTGCAGCGGCCCTCCTGGTCTATTTCCTTTACGATCCTGTGAAAGACCGGTTCTTCAAGGATACCACGCTTTATGTATCCGAGGCAGCGGGCAGCAGGCCGGAGCCGGAAGAACTCATCCATCTCGGCGCCGGCCTCATGGACCTCACCTTTTCCCCCTATGGCGGCAGGATCGTTTCGGTCCGACTCAAGAACTTCAGAACCGAAGACCATCAACCTGTAGAACTGATTTCAGGACTTCTGAAAACACGCGCAGGAATAAGGATTGAGATCCCTACCCTCCCGGCCGGCCTGGACGATGGATTATACCGCTATCACATGGAAGGGAACGGGATCGTCTTCACTCAGGAGACCCCTGATGGATTGGAGATCCGGAAGACCTACCATCCGGCATCCCACTACGGCCTGGACTTCAGGGTCAGGATAAAAAACACCGGCAGCCGGACCATGAATTTTCCCCAAGGATGCCGGATCATCCCCTTTTACGGGATCAGGGCCGAAGATCCGGATGAGTCCGGACACCTCCGGACGGCGTGGATGAAAAACCCGGATGACAGGCTGATCAGCAAAAAAACAAAAAACATAAAGTCCCCTCTGAACTCCGAAGGACCGGTTGCCTGGGCGGGAATAAAAAACCGTTATTTCACCCAGATCCTCGCCCCGACGGATCATAAGTATTCTGTGATATTCTCTCCCCTCGGAGAGAACCAGGTCTATGCGTCCCTGACCACGCCTCCTTTTACCCTCGAACCGGGCCGGATGACTGAGGAGGCATACAGGCTCTTTATGGGCCCGATCATCGAAGATGAATTGTCTTTTCATCAGGCCGGTCTGGAAAAGATTGTGGATTACGGGACTTTTAACTTTCTCGGCAAGGGGCTCCTCGCCCTCCTATCAGGGATCCATGGATATGTCGCCAATTACGGTCTCTGTCTGATGCTGCTGGCTGTGATTGTACGCATCCTGCTCCTCCCCCTGACACATTATAACCTCAAATCCCTTCGGGAGTTGCCGAGGATCATCCAGGAGATCTATGATATTGAAGAAGAAGAAAAGGACCATCCGGAACGGACAGAGGAACGTATCCTCCCTTTGCGAAAGAAACAGGTCCGGGCGATGATCGGGAGTTTTCTCCCCCTGGCCGTCCAGATCCCCATATTTTTGCTTCTCTATCAAGTCCTCAATGCCTCCATTGAACTCCGGCATGCGAAGTTCATTCTCTGGATCATGGATCTTTCGGTTCGGGACCCCTTTTTCACTCTCCCCCTGATCATGGGTCTGGGCATGATCCTGCAGCAGCGCCTGACCTCAGCCAATCCGAGATCCGACAAGACCTGGTTCTGGATGCCGGTTGGTTTCGCCCTCTGTTTCTCCTTTTTCCCGGCAGGACTGGTCCTTTTCTGGCTCACGGACACCCTCCTGTCCGTGGTTCAGTTATCCTGGATCTCCCTCAGGTCGGATCATGTCGTGACCATTTAAAGACCTTAAATACGATGCGCTCCCCCATAAAGATCAGCACAACCTTTGTTGCAATAAGAACACGTCTCTTGTGCCCTTTACAACACAGAATACGACGGCTTCGAGCGCCGCTCAAAAGATCCGTGCGCATCCGGCAGGAGGCCTTGTTCCACAACCTCTTAATTTCAAAGACCTTTTAAGATGATCATCTCATACCATATCTTTTTTTTGAATGAAATGGAACTGGCATACTCTTTGCAGAATAAAAACTCAGGAGAATAAAGATATGGCCCGCAATAAAGTTCCTATTTTGGTGATCTTCCTGATCTTCATCTTTTGCCTCTCCGGGGTGAATCTTCCGGCGAGCAGAAAAGGGGCGCTCCCTCTTTACCAAGCGCCTGACCTTCCATTCCAGGTCGGTGAAGAACTGCATTATGACATCAGTTGGGGATTCGTCCCGGCCGGGGAGGGAACCATCCGGATTCCTGATCTGTCTCAAAAAAATGGGGCCTTCCATATCGTCACCACGGCCTGGAGCAATGCCTTCGTGGATACTTTTTATAAAGTCAGAAACAGGATCGAAACCTTTTTGGACGTGAACAACGACTGCTCCGTAGGGTACCGGAAAATTCAGCATGAAGGGACGCATAACCGGAACGTAAATCTGATCTTCGACCATGCCAACAACCGGGTCACCCTGATGAAAAACGGGGAGATCAAGAAGACGCTCCCAGTCCCGGACGGCATTCATGATCCTCTCTCCGCGATCTATTACCTGCGGACGGTAACCGACTGGGAGAACGATCCGGTATTGAACGTAACGGACGGGAACAAGACGTATCAAGTCCGCGTCCGGATCCTGGGGAAGGAAGACGTGGAGACCCCGATCGGTTTCTTCAAAACCATCAAAGTGGAACCGGTCATCGAGGATATGGAGATCATCTTCGATAAGAAGAAAAACGGGAAGCTCTATATCTGGCTGACGGACGATGAGAAAAAAGTCCCGGTGAAGATGAAGAGCGAGTTGGCCATCGGCGCCATCCAGGCCCTATTGACCGGGGTGAGCATCAACAACCCTTCAGCCGATTAGAAGCGGATGAAAAGAAACCCAGGTGCCTTATAACCGAGGCCGGATAAAAAACTATCCGGCCTTTTTCTTTTCCCAGACCCGTTCGCCGATCAAGGCACGGTCGATCAATTCCCTTTTGCCGTTATGATCCTTGGTGGAAATCAGAAGGTTCAGGAAAAGGATCTGGTCTTCGAGCGAGAGTGCTGATGAAAGGCTGTAGACTTTTTGCATTTCGGGGGAGAGCTTCTTACGATGGGGAAACATATTCATTCGGCCTTTGACAATCTCCAGGAATCGGTCTTTAAAACAATGGGAATTATTTCTATACAATTTTCTTCAGCACGTCAAGCAAAAAAACATCCTGATGAACGTATCCGCACATAAACATTTCATAATCCTTTGTACTTAAAAGTTTCAATTCATAGCGTCAATGAGCAGCGGATTTTCCGGAGGTTTTTTCTGCAGCCGGAGCGGGTACACAACAGGATGACATTCAGCAAAGATTCCTTCAAATCAGTTTGTTCAATGAATACTCGATAATCCCTTCCGCCCCCTGCCGGATCAGCCTGGGGATCAGCTCACGGACCTTCTCCTCGGAGATGACGGTCTCCACCGAAAACCAATCGCTCTGATAGAGCGTGGAGATGGTGGGCGCCGTGATGCTCGGCAGGATTTTGACCAGATCCCCGAGTTTCTGCTTGGACACGTTCATTTTAAGCCCGACCATCCTCTCCGCGCGGAGGGCGGATTGGAGCAGGATTGCAATCTGCTCTATCTTCTGCCTCTTCCAGGGATCGGCCCATGCCTTCCTCCCGGCGACCAACTGGGTATTGGTCTGCATCATCTCGTGTATGATTTTCAGGCCATGGGCCCGGATCGTGCTCTCGGTTTCGGTAATCTCCACGATGGCATCCACCAGACCCTCAACCGCCTTGGCCTCGGTCGCCCCCCAAGAGAACTCCACCTCGACATGGATCCCCCGCTCTTTAAAATAAGACTGGGTATACCGGACCAGTTCCGTGGAGATCTTCTTCCCTTCCAGATCGGAAAGCTTTTCTATTTTCGAATCACCGTTCACGGCCACCACCCAGCGGGCCGGTTTTTTGCTCGACTTGGAATAGATCAGGTCGCAGACCACTTCCACATCCGCGTTGTTTTCCAGCAGCCAGTCTTTGCCCGTCAGGCCCACATCCAAAGTCCCGTCCTGTACGTAGCGGGGCATCTCCTGAGCGCGCACCAGGGCGCATGAGATTTCAGGATCATCAATACTCGGGAAATAGTTTCTGGAATGCGTCCGTATCTGCCAGCCGGATTTCTCAAAAAGCGCAATGGTCGCCTCTTCCAGACTCCCCTTGGGGATGCCCAGTTTCAGTTTATTCACCATAAACCTCCTTAGGATCAAAGACCTTCTCTCCGAATACTCTCAACCCGTCCTCTTCTATCCTCCTGTAAAAACAGCTCCGGTAGCCGGTATGACACGTGGCGCCGCCCACCTGCTCAACCTTGAGCAGGATGGTATCCCGGTCACAATCTATGAGGATCTCCTTGACCCGCTGGACATGACCGGAAGTCTCCCCCTTCACCCAAAGCTTCTGCCGGGACCGGCTGAAAAAGCAGGCCCTCTTCGTCTCAAGCGTCTTCTTGAGGGACGCCTCATTCATATACCCCAGCATCAGAACCTCACCGGTCGCCGCATCCTGAACAATGGCCGGCGCCAGGCCGTTCCCTTTCTTAAAATCAACAAGATCCATATCCTTTGCTTCATCCCTTTCCGGTTTTTCCGACTCTGCAGAATGAATGACATTTTCCACGATTTCCTCTCTCAAGTCAAGGTAAAAACCGAACTTGACGCCGGAATGGAGGTCTGGTAGTGTTCAAACAAATATGAGGCATTGACAACGATTCATCTCTCAGAAAGGAGACAAAGATGAAAAAAACCCGAAGATCCACAAAGACCCGAACCGCTCGCCGGAGCACAATGAGGACAAATCCGACCTCCCCGGCGCCGAAGACCGGGCTCTATACATGCGCCACGTGCGGCAGAGTCACCGCGGATAAGGGGCATCTCTGTACCCCGGTCATGGCAAGTAAGAGTTATTCCTGCGACTACTGCGGCATGACTTCGACCAATGCCCGGCATCTGTGCAAACCCAAGGTGAAGCAGATAAAATTTTACTGCGATACCTGCGGAAGAGTGGCGGACGAAAACACCTTGCTCTGCCATCCCAAGGCCATCAAGTAATGGATCCTGAAAAATACAGGGTTTCTCCTGAACTGCTCAGAAACGAGGATCTCCTGTCACGGATCGACTTTAGGACCACGGACGAGGTCCCTGCTCTGGATACCACCATCGGACAGGACCGCGCCGTCAGGGCCATTGTCTTCGGCCTTCGCATGGAACAGGAAGGGTACAATATCTATGCCGCAGGCCTTCCGGGAACGGGAAAGACCACGCTGGTCCGAAACCTCATCCAGAAGATCGCCGGAGAGCAGGAGATTCCGGACGATTGGTGCTATGTACACAACTTCGAAAAACCCGAAACCCCACGAGCCGTCAGGCTCAAGGCCGGGCAGGGACATATCTTCCAGAAAGAGATGAACCAGCTTGTAGAATTTCTGCGGAAGAAAATCCCGGACGTCTTTCAAAGCAAGGATTATATCGAAGAACAAAACCAGTTAATCGAAAAGGGGAACAAAGCCAAACAGGCCCTCTTTGCAGAGATCGTCGAAAAGGGACGCGACAGGGGTTTTGAGATCAAGAGCACGCGTGCCGGTTTCACATTCACCCCTCTTAAAAAGGGGAAACCCCTCACTCGAAAAGACATTGAGAAGCTCTCTCCCGAAGAGCAGAGCAGGATCGAAGAAAGCCAGGAAGAGATTACCTCATACCTCAGGGACCTGATCAATAAGTTTCACCATCTTGATCAGGAAACCGAGTCTCATCTGGAAAAATTCAACAAGAATGCCGCCTCCTTTGCCGTTAAGGGACGATTTGACGGACTGCGGAACCGGTACAAAGACCACGAAAAAATCTCAAGCTTCCTCGATGAAGTCTTTGAAGACCTATTGGAAAACTTCAAGGCATTTCTCCCCTCCCAGCAGCCTTCAATCCCGCTCTTCCCTGATCTCGGAAACCACCTAAATCACCATGCCATCCGTTACCAGGTCAACCTTCTTGTGGACAATCGTAACACGGCGGGCGCTCCCATGATTGAAGAGACAAACCCCACTTATTCCAACCTGGTTGGACGGATTGAAAAACGGACCCGGTTCGGCGCCCTGCAGACCGACTTCACCCTGATCCGATCCGGATCTATCCTGAGGGCCAATGGGGGATATCTGATCGTCAATATGCTCGACCTCCTGACCCATCCCTTTTCATGGGAGACGCTGAAGAAGACCATTGAGAACAAAGAACTCATGATCGAAGACATCGGAGAACTCTACGGATTGATCTCCACGTCGGGGATACGGCCTGAACCCATCCCCGTGAAAATGAAGGTCGTCGTCATCGGAAATCCCTGCCTCTATTCACTGCTCCAGGAATATGATGAGGACTTCGACAAGCTCTTCAAGGTCAAGGCCGATTTCGGCATGAGTACCCGGCGCACCGATGAGGAAGTGAAGAAGTATGTCCAGTTCACCGCGAAAATCTGCAGGGAAGAAAATCTCATCCCATTCGATAGAAGCGCCATGACCGAACTCTTAAACCTGATCTCCCGCATGGTGGAACACAAAGAACGCCTCTCGCTGCACTTCAATGAAGTGGCCAACCTGATTCGGGAATCCTCTTTCTGGGCACAAGAAGCCGGCTCGGAGACGGTGACGGCCCGGCATGTGGAGAAGGCCGGGAATGAGAAAATCTACCGCAGCAACCTCATCGAAGATCGGATACAGGAGGTGATTGACGAAGGGGTCATCATGGTCGATGTGGACGGTGAGAAGGTCGGGCAGGTCAACGGTCTCGCCGTGTATGCCGTGGGTAATTATACCTTCGGAAAGCCGACTCGGATCACTTCCCAGACCTACCTCGGGAGAAAAGGGGTAATCAACATTGAAAGAGAGTCCGAGCTCTCCGGCAAAGCCCACAGCAAAGGGGTCATGATCCTGTTCAGCTATCTGGGAGGCCGTTACGCCCAGGAAAATCCTCTTTCCCTTTCGGCAAGCCTGGCCTTCGAGCAATCCTACGACGAGGTGGACGGGGACAGCGCCTCGGCCGCGGAACTCATCGCCATCCTCTCCAGGCTTTCCGGCATACCCGTCAAACAGAATCTTGCCGTCACCGGCTCCATCAACCAGCATGGTGAGATCCAGCCCATCGGAGGGGTCAATGAAAAGATTGAAGGTTTTTTCAAGACCTGCCGAAACCGGGGGTTCACCGGCACACAAGGCGTCATTATCCCGCGCCAGAATGTAAGGCATCTCTGCCTGAACAAAGAAGTCATCGAGGCTGTGGAAAAGAAACAGTTTCACATCTACCAGGTCCGACATATCGATGAAGCCATTGGGCTCATCACCGGCATGGATGCAGGAACCCGGCTGGAGGATGGAACCTACCCGGAAGACACGGTCAACGCCAGGATACAGCAGACCCTGTCTGAGATGCACAGCAAACTGGAAGAAAACAGCGACGACGAAGAGCAGGAAGAAGAGGAAGAAGACGTATAACCATGGCGGAGCGGTCATCCGGCCAGATGGTTCTTCTCCAGAGCTTTCACGACCTCTTCAAAAGTCGAAGAGAAATCTTCAGGCACCTCCGAAAACTTCAGGCCGGCCCTGAAACCGTTCGGTTCCTCGGAAACCCAGATCACCTCGGCGATCATTTCCATATAGTGGTTTCCCATTCCGGAGTCGGGATCCACCGCGGTAAGAAAAAGCTCAATCTCCTTTCCCACGTCCAGATCCTGATCCTCGACCGAGATGCAGACCCCTCCACGGCTGATGTTATGGACCACAGCCGAATGGTATTCCCTCTCCGCATCGTCCGGGGAATCCAGTTCTAAAACCGGGTCGCATACTTCGGAGATGAATGCATATTCACAGACCAGATCCATGTCGAAAAGATCGTACCGATCGTTCCCCCTATTATCTTTAAAAATCATAAGTCCCTCATCCCGTAAAGTTCAGTTTCCTTTTATATTCAGTATAACATCCCCCCTCAGAATGCTTCAATGACAATTATTTGGGGTCAGACATTGATAATTGGATATTCAGAAAGGCGCTCCCTTAATGGGATCAGATTAAATATCAAATTATCAATGTCTGACCCCAGAGGTGGGAACCTGATTTTCAAGGATGGTCTGCCTGAGCTGTTCAGTAAAAGCGTTGCGGTTGTTTTCATGCGCTCCCTGTACCCGCATGGGCTTGCCGATGACCAGATGAATGGTCCCGGGGTTGACCCGGAAGCTTCTTTTGGGCATGATGTTAAAACTCCCCGATATGCTGATCGGAACGACCGGCTTCCCGGATGCCTCCGCCAGATAAAAACATCCCTTCTTGAAAGGAAGCAGTCTGCCGTCCAGGGAACGGGTCCCTTCCGGAAAGATGATGATCGACTGCCCTTCCCGGATCTTCCTGGCGGCAAGCTGCATGCCTTCCCTGGCGTTCTCTTTATTCGACCGGTCGATCCGGATATTTCCGAACCGCTTCATGGCATACCCGAAGATCGGAATCCGGAAGAGCTCTTTCTTGGTGATCCAGCCGAACCGGATGGGGATGCAGGCGAAAAGAGCGAAGATGTCAAAAAATCCCTGGTGGTTGGATGCAAGAATCTGCGACGAGTCCGACGTAAGATTTTCCAGACCCTGCACCTGCACTTTCACTCCGGCTGCAAGGAGGATGCCTCTCGCCCAGAGCTTGGCAAAAAAATAGATGATCCTCCGGGTCGGATCCAAAAAAGAAAAAAGGATCACGAAGGCCCCACAGACCAAAGTCAAGAATACCCCTGCCGACCAGACCCAGAATGAACGGATCATTCCTTGCCCCTCCCGAATTTCCGAATTATAAAAGAGTTTCCGGACGATTTCAAGGTTGAAAAAATGTCAGATCCCTGTCCATGTCACGGGTTCTTGACTCGCCCTCCCGATCCCGCCGGATATGCTGGGCATTGACATGGCGCCGGACATTGCGTTAAAGTCATCCATACGGGGTCATACGATGCAGGAAAACAAAAAGACAAGACCGCAAAAAGAAAAAGCCCTCGATGTCATCCGAACCACACTCGAGAAGAAGCGGAGGGAATGGAAGGGCATCGAACGGGCGGAAGGCTTCATCATCATCCAGATCGACGGTCTCCCCCACCAGATCCTCATGAAGGCCCTTTCAGAAGGATATATGCCTTTCGTAAAAAGTCTCGTTACCTCCGGCCGGTTCAAGCTCAGCAGATACCACTGCGGCATTCCGGGGAGCACCCCCTCTGCTCAAAGCGGCATCATGTATGGGAATAACGATGGGATACCCGGTTTTCGGTGGCTCAATAAAGAAGACGATACCCTGGTCAGTTTCAAAAATCCCTTGTCGGCCTCCATGGTCGAATCCAGAATCGCATCAAAAAGCAGAGGCATCCTGAAGAACGGGAGCAGTTATGTAAACCTCCTGTCCGGCGGCGCCGATCGTTCGGTCTTCACCCTGAGCACATTTCTGACCCAGGACATGCAAAAGAGGCTGTCCGGACTTGCCATCTTCAGTCTCTTTTTCCTGAACATCGTCCCGGTGCTCCGCATGATCGTCTCCACCATCGTCGAGCTTCTCCACGAATTATTAGAATATATCGAGGTCAGCCTGAAAGGGGGAATCCAGAGAAGCGAGGGCTTTTTCCCCATTGTGCGGATCTTCTCAAACGTTCTCTTTTATGAAGTCGCGACCGTAGGCGCCGTCATCGACCTCAACCAGGGCCGGCCCTCCATATACCTCACCTACAATGGTTATGACGAGGTCGCTCATCAGCGAGGCCCGGAAACTAAGTATGCCCTAAAATCCCTTAAGGTCATGGACCGTGGAATCAAGAGGATCGCCAGGCAGGCCCTCAAAAAAAAGAAGGGGATGATCTATGACATCTACATCCTGTCGGATCACGGCCAGCACCCATCCATCCCCTTCAACTATCAGTACGGGGAGAGCCTGGAGAGTTTCATCTATTCCAAGGTCCAGGAGGGCCGCATCATCAAATACGACGCGGGGGGAGGCCATGTGAAAGATTATCTCATGACGGCGTTCTCCTCCACGCTGCGGGGTTTCTCGGACCAGAACCTTTTTTTCATGCGCAGGCTCTTCAAGCAGGCGGCAAACTACATCGACAAACATATCGGGCTGGAAGAAAAGCAAAAGACTTCGGAGAACATCTCGATCGTGAATTCAAGCACCATGTCCAACATCTATTTCAATATCTCCAAGAAGAGGCTGGACATCGAAGAGATCGAACGGGTCTATCCCGGGCTGGTGGGGGCGCTGGTCCGGCATGACGGGGTCGGGCTGACGACAGGGAGATCGAACGGGGACGTGGTATTCCTCTCGCGCAAGGGGAGGGTCTTTTTCAGGAACGGCGCCAAAGTGATCGAGGGAGAAGACCCGCTCCAGGACTTTCATGATTCGGAATCCATCGAGCAGGAGATCCGCCATCAGTTCAGCATGAGCCAGGCCGGGGACCTGGTCCTCTATGGAGCCATGAAGGATGACCATGTCATCAATTTTGAGGAGCAGATGGGCGGCCACGGCGGCATCGGCGGCATGCAGAATACGCCTTTTATCCTCTACCCGGAAAAAATCCATTTTGCTTTCCGGGAGGTAAAAAACGCAAGGGAGCTCTACCCGGTCTTCTCCGGCTACCAGCGTAAAGAGACATGATGCGGCCCATATATACGCTCAACAGATCTATTGCCATTCCTTATAGGATGTGATATTTTTTAATTATGACTGCACAAGAAATCAAACTGGAGGGGAGCCTTTCAGAGGTATCAGTCCCGCAGATCTTCCACGCCCTCTCGATCTCCAAGGCCACGGGGATCTTTGTCTGGACCCACGGCCATGAGGAGAAGAAGGTCTATATTTCCCAAGGGAAGATTGTTTTTGCCGTATCCAACCATCAAGAAGAGAGGCTCGGAGAGATCCTCCTTCGTTCCGGGAAGATCCGGGTCAAGGACTTCATCGAGGCTTCCAGGCATATCAGCGGAGAAAAAAGGCTGGGACAGATCCTCATGGAGATAGGAGCTCTGAAGAAGCAGGAGATCAAAGACGGCGTCACCGATCAGGTCCGGGAGATCGTCTTCAACCTTTTCAAAGAATCCGAAGGCCGCTACACCTTCAGCGAGAAGAAGGAACTCCCCAGGGAGGTCATCACCCTCAACATCCATACCGAGGAGCTGATCCTGAGGGGCGTCCAAACCATCATGGAATGGAACCGGATTTTCCAGACCCTCTCCGGAATCGATGCCGTGTTTGAGCCAGCCTCCGGCGCCCAGAAAAAACTCCATGAGGTCTCTCTCACAGAGGTGGAGAAAAAGATATTCGAACAGGTTGACGGGAAAAATCCGGTTGAAAAGATCTGCAGCCTTGTCGGCGGGAACGACTTCGAGACCTGCCGGACCCTCATGGCCTTGCTCTGCGCCAATCTGATCCGCAGGGTCACGGATTCCGAGATCAGCATGGCCGAGGAAAAGAAGGCCGCGGACTTCTTCGAGAAGACCGTCAAGTGCTACAACCGGCTTTTTTCATATCTCTACCGTTATCTTGTAGAGAAGGTGGGACGGATGGGCGACAAGAACCTCTGCTATTATCTCGAGGAGGTCAAAGAAGATCATCCTATCATCATGAAGGGGATCTTCCTCCTCCCGGACGGAACCCTTGCGGCCGAGGTTCTCAAGGAAAACTTTGAAAGAATTTCTCCTGAGAAAAAGAAAGAGACGCTCCTGGCCGGTCTCAAGACCCTTCTTTCCTCTGAACTTGCCGCCATACAGGAATCCATGGGTGAAACCGAAAAGGCCTTCGTATCAGAACGTCTGAAAGGGATCATCGAGGCGATGAAAAAGGAACAGGCACAATAAAGCCGGCCTTGTAAAAACCCAGTCAGGCAGGCCGAAGACAAGTCAAAAGAGGGTTTTCTGATCCTCGTCTTTACCTGCCTGCCGCGCCCGCGGCGCAGGCAGATCCGATGATTGAGAATCCGAGGGAGACCCGTTCCTGCCTGTGCCGGCGCCTGCCTGTCGCGTACGCGGCGCAGACAGGCGGGAGAGAGGTGAATCCGCATCATCTTCTCGTCTCCTGCGCCCGCCTTCGGACGGAAACCCCTTGAACACAAACTGCTGAAGACGATTATGATACGCACTCCACCGTTCGTCCCCCTGAGAACCCTCGATCATCCCCCGGAAGGTCTGCGACTTGGCATCCAGGTCATCCATCATATGCAGGATCAGGGCCGTAAGGGTCATGGGCTTCACCGGGGACCCGAACTCTTCTTTGCCGTGATGGGAGATTAGCAGGTGCTTGAGGAGGATCGCCTTCTCATCAGGAAATCCGGGAATGGAGCGGATGGCTTCCGAGACCTGTTCCAGTTCCAAGACGATATGACCCATCAGACGCCCCCGGTCCGTGTAGGAAAAACCCCGGGAATACTCCAGCTCATCCACCTTCCCGATATCGTGAAGAAGCGCTCCGGTAAAGAGCAGGTCCAGGTCCACCTCCGGGAAGCGGGGCGCCACACACTCACAGAGTTGGAACAAAGAGAGGGTATGCTCCAGAAGGCCGCCCAGATAGGCATGGTGCATCCCCTTGGCCGCGGGGGCCTCGGAAAACTTCTCCTTGAACACGGGGTCCTGAAAAATCATCAAAAGGAGCTTCACGAGATGGGGGTCCTTCACCTTCCTGATGCAGTCTCCGAGCTCGCTCAACATCTCATCCAAAGATCTTTTTGACGATGGGAGGAAATCCCTGATATTGATCTCGGCCCCCTCCACCCGCTTGACCGATTGGAGGGTCAGTTGAAGCTTCCCGTTGTATTCGTTCACCTGTCCCGCGGTCTTTACAAAATCCCCGTTTGAGAATTCCTTTGAGGCCTTCTCCGCTCCCTCCCAGACCTTGGCCTCCATCTCACCCGATCGGTCTTGAAGCTTTAGAGTCAGAAACGGTTTCCCGGCCCGGGTCGTCCCGATGCTCTTGCTCCGGACAAGATAGATCCCCTCCACCGCCTTCCCTTCCCGCATCTCGGAAATCAGAATTCCCATTGAAAAGTCCCTCCTCAAAATCATTCAGACCATTTCGTTTTTTCGTACTATACCTTTTTCATGCCGCAAGATCAACCCCGTTAAAAGCCCCCATATTTCCACCAGAATTCGCAACCAAAATCTGTGAACCACAGAGCACACAGATGATTTTCTCTGTGTTCTCAAAACGATTGATAAAATAAGGCAAAACTTAATCTTTCAGAAAAGAGTGCACAGAGATGAGGAACTTGTTTAATGTTTTATCTCTATTATCCATCAGTTATTCTGTGCCCTCTGTGGTTTGATGGTGAATTTGGGTTCCACTTTTCCCCTTGACACCAGTTCCTCTTTTTTATTAAATTACCTGCGCGGAGGATTTTCTCGTGACCGTAGGTCAGATCGAAAGACAATGGGAGATTATCAACACCCTCTGCCGGCGAAACAGAACCACCCTGTTAGAGTCTACCAGCCGCAAAATAGAAAAGGAGAAACCATGCCAAAACGTATTAATGAGAAACCTGTTGTATATCAGTTGAAAGTGACCTTGAAGAATTCCAAACCTCCGATATGGAGAAGGATTCAGGTCGCCGGTGATACGAGTCTGGCGAAGCTTCATTGGATACTTCAGTGCGTCATGGAATGGACGAATTCACATCTTCATCAGTTCAAGGTGGGGCGAGAGTACTATGGCGAACCTATGCCTGAGGAAGATTTCGATGTCGAGGATGAACGGAAAATAACACTTGCTGAAGCGGCGCCCGGATTAAAAAAGAAGTTTATCTATGAATACGACCTCGGCGACGGATGGGAGCACGAGGTGGTCGTGGAAAAGATTCTTGAACCCGAACCCGGCGTGCGCTATCCTTTCTGCGTCGATGGCCGACGCTCCCGTCCGCCGGAGGATTGCGGAGGAATCTGGGGCTATGAGGAATTCCTGGAAGCTATTCGTGATCCGAAGCACCCTGAGCACGATTCGATGCTGGAATGGATCGGCGGGAAATTTGATGCCGAGGAATTCCACCTGGATTTTGTTAATCAGGAATTGAAGCACTTAAAGTGAACTATCGAATCGGCCGCACAATTCGCCTCGGAATTCGGCTACGCCGGGTGGGGACGACTGGCTGGGGTGGTATAATATTGCCTGTCAACAAATAACGTCAGCAGGAGGGACGCATGAAAGGACTCATTCCACAGGACGTGATTGAGCGGAAAATCTATTTGATTCGCGGGCAGAAAATCATGTTAAGCACGGACTTGGCCGAACTTTACGGAGTAACAACAAAACGACTGAACGAACAGGTGAAGCGCAACAAGGGCCGATTCCCTGGGGATTTCATGTTTCAGCTTACGTCTGAAGAAAAAGCAGAGGTGGTCGCAAATTGCGACCACCTCTCGAAACTCAAGTTCGCTCCGGTTCTCCCCTATGCTTTTACTGAGCACGGAGCGATCATGGTCGCCAGTGTTCTTAATACCAAGCGGGCCATTGATGTAAGCATCTATGTAGTCCGGGCATTCGTAAAACTTCTCGGAATACTGTCGACGAATAAAGAGCTTGCACAGAAATTAGCCGAGTTAGAGACAAAACTCGAATCCCATGACGGAGCAATTCGTACCCTGGTCAGAGCCATCCGCCAACTCATGGCGGAGCCGGAGCCGCAAAAGAAGAGAATCGGATTCCAGGCCAAAGAAGGCAGCGTCAGATACAGAAGGTCTGCTCCCACTGTTTCCTCTCCCCAGCGCGGGAGAAGTCACCATCTGTCCCCTCCCCCCGCCGCGGGAGAGGCACCCAACCAATTCCCTCTCCCCAAGGCGGGAGAGGGTGAGGGAGAGGGGGAAACAAGATTGAATCCTAACACTCAAAAAGGAAA
>Ga0210024_1000238_pt1 | contig 48163 bp, 40 predicted proteins | sample CryGeymeta201525_FD_183988 | JGI IMG/M metagenome (GOLD analysis project Ga0210024, IMG submission 183988) | Groundwater microbial communities from Crystal Geyser aquifers in Utah, USA - Crystal Geyser metaG 2015-25 (SPAdes) (version 2) | ecosystem: Environmental > Aquatic > Deep subsurface >...
GATACGGCCCTCGTGATAACTGCGCGCAGCCAACAGCCCGGCGCTGAACAAAATGCCCAGCAACACCGAAACCATCATCACACTGCGCAAATCGATGCTGAACAAGTCAACCCCGTACTCAAAGGCCATCTAGGATAACCCACCGCGTCGGCGCTGTCGGTAACCCAGGGCGTCCACGCCGGTTCAAATCGGCTGCCAGCCGGTGAGCAGCAGCAGCACCGGCACCGGTGCAATCGCCAGACACACCATCAGCACGTAGTACGGGTAGCGAAACTGCCCGCTCAAACCCGCCAGCAGCGCAATCCCACCGCCACCGCCAAGCAGCGCGTTGCCGGGCAGGTTGAATGCCAGCGCCAGCGCCAGATAGCGGTGCCGCAGCAAAAACGGAATCACCCGCACCGGCGCCACTTGCAGCAAATAATCAAGCTGTCGTTCGCGCGGTACCTGTGCCAGCGTTTGCACCAGCGCGCCGGCGCGCCGCAAGCGCAGCCACGCCAACATCGCCGCCAACGCCGACAGCGGTACCCGTCGCCCCACCGCATAGGACAGCGACAAGCCGGCCAGGGTGGCGAGGTACATTGCCGCGATGCCCTTGCCGCCGAGCAACAACATGATCGCAAAACTGATTTCAACGCCAGGCACGAACGGCGTTGCCAGTGCCAGCATGTAGACGATGAACCACACCAGCAGCGCCCAATCGCCCCAACGCGCAAACGAGGCGCCCAGATAACCATCGAGCCAATGCATCAGCCAGCCACCCGCAAAATGCACTGTGGCCAGCAGCACCGCCAGCAACAGCAGTTTGAACAGCCAGCTATAGCGGCGGGTAGCAACCCGCGCGGGCAGTGGCGATTGCGTCATCGGGCGGGCGCTCGTCAGGGTATCGGCGCCAGTGTAAGCGCTAACGACGCACGCGCAATGTCACGGCTTCGGCGCTTGTAACCGCGCACCATCGCCGCGATGATGGCAGCATGAGCGCATCCAGAAACGCCATGGTAGTCAATTGCGTCGCCTACAGCAGTGCCGGCGAGCGCCACGATATTGCGATTCAAGACATCAGCGAAACTCTCCTCGCCGACAGCAAGGGTTTCGTCTGGGTCGGCACGGTGGAACCCGACGAACCGCTGCTGCAAACCCTGCAACACGAGTTCGATCTGCATGAACTGGCGGTGGAGGATGCCCACCATGCGCACCAGCGCCCCAAGATCGAAGTCTACGGCGATTCCCTGTTCATCGTGCTGCACACCGCGCAAGCCGTAAATGGCGAGATCGCGTTCGGTGAAACCCATATCTTCCTCGGCCCGCGCTATCTGGTCACGGTGCGGCACGGCGCCTCGCTGTCCTATGCGCCAGCGCGCGCTCGCTGCGAGCAAACGCCCAAACGCCTGATGCTGGGGCCAAGCTACGGCCTGTACGCAGTGCTCGATTTCATCGTCGACAATCTGCAACCGCTGGCACGCGAATTCCAGGATGAGCTGAGCGCGCTGGAAGCCGATATCTTTGCCGAGACGTATCGCCGCGAAACCATCGAGCGGCTGTATCAGCTCAAGGCAGAGCTGACCAAGATGCGGCTGGCGGTATCGCCGCTGCAAGACATTCTGTCGCAACTGGTACGCCTGCACCCAAACCTGATCCGCGATGAAACCCGGCTGTATTTCCGTGACGTGTTCGATCACGCCCTGCGCGTCAACGAGGCCATCGACACCGTGCGCGAAATGGTCAGCGCGGCGATGACGGTGAATCTGTCGCTGGTGACGGTGGCGCAGGGTGAAGTGGTCAAACGCCTGGCTGGCTGGGCGGCGCTGGTGGCACTGCCCACCTTGGTGGCGAGCTGGTACGGCATGAACTTTGCGCACATGCCGGAATTGGCCGGCGCATACAACTACTACATCCTGATCGGCGTCACCGCCCTCGCCTGCGCCGGTTTGTTCACCATCCTGCGCCGCGCGCGCTGGCTTTAACGCATATCGATCATCGATTCGGGGCCGGCGAACACGCCAAAGGTGCCACGTGCAAGCGGATCGTCGTCGTAAGCCCCATCGCCGTCCCAATCAAACTGCAACCACGACATCGCACCCAGCCCGACCCGCAGATCGATGAAGCCGGTATTGCCGGCGCCGGGCGGCGTCAACGACACATTGATCCGCCCCTGCACCGGCGGCATGTTGACCAAACTGGCACTGGAGGTACCCGCAGCAACCGACATCGCGGTATCACCCGGTTGTTCGCTGCCGCCAGCCGTATCCGGATTTTGCAGAAACAACTCACTGGCCAGAACGAGTGGCATACAGGCATCAAGGGTATTGAGCACGAAGCCCGAACCGTTGAAATACTCGGCCTGCAAACCCACTACCAAGGGCTGCAATTCCGAGCCGATGGCGTTGTACAACGCCAGCCGGCCATGGCGCAGTTCGGTGCTGCCGGCGTTGGCGTGTTCGTTAACGCCATTGGCATCGATGTCCAGGTTCAGATCGCTCGCCAGCAACTGCACGCCATCGCTGTCGGCCGGCGCCAGCCCCAAGTCCAGCGGGTATGAGCCATCGGGCGGGTTGTCGCGGGTGAAGCGCAAATCGGCAGTGATTGCCGCCGTGCCCTGCGACCAACTACCCGATACCGCTGAAACCAGACGACTGGTGAGACCAGAACCGCCACTGCCAGCCGCCAAGCCCAGATCGGTCTGCACGGTCGGATCGAGTCGTGCGAACGCACCCTGATAATTGCGCGTCAGCGCGTTACCGGCATTCATCGCCTGCAACTCGAAATCGAGCTGAAATGGCTCATCCATGTAGGTGAACGCACTCGCCGGTGGCCCGAGGCAGGCCGGCGTGCTGCTGCGATTGGTGATGCCGGGCGTTGCCGCCAACGCAAAATGATCGGGGCTGAAACGGCCCAGCGGCGCGGTGCTGCCAAGCAGGTCGCCAGTACCCAGGTAATTGCCGGCATTGGCCTCGATGCGGATCACGCCCACTTCGGAATACTGCTGGTTCAGCGTGATTGTGCCGGCGTCGGCAATGCCGGTGTTGGCGATTGCCAGAGTGCCGGCAACTCCGGTGCTCGGCGCCAACAGCGCGGCGCTCAGCGTGATCGGCGCCTGCTGGAAGTTCGGCGTGATCGGGTTGTCGCGCAAATCGCTGTCGCCGTCGCTGACCCAGCACGCGGCTTGCACAGTGAGCGCAAAATCGGCACCGGCTGCGGTGAACAGCGGGCACGCGGCATCAGCGGTTGCGCACAGCGGTGCCGCCACGCTGAACACGGCAAGGCCAGCAGGGCGCGCGACAAACAGATCGGCGCCATCGAGAATCAGCCCGGCCTCGCTGCCAGCACCGACATGCCGCGCATGCAGGTTCAACTGCCCGGCATCCGGGTAGCTGACGGTGAACGTGGCTTCGGCATTGCCATCGAAGTTCAGGTCGATCGCGGTGCCCGGTGCCGCACTCGCCACCGGCGTCGCATTGACGCTCGCTGCCCGGGTTCCACTTGCCGGGCTCATGTAGTCGGTCCAGAAGTTCACCGTGCGGGTGCCGGTGAAGGCTGGTGCGCAGGTCTGGGTGGTATCGTCGGTGCGCACCGCCCGAATCACCACGTCGGCCGAGGTTTTGCAGGCGGTTTGCGTGGGCACATCGAACACGAAACCGCTGTCGCGGAAGTCGAGTTCGCAGGTTTCCACTGCCCCGGAAAAGCAGCGCGTGATGTTGCTCGCCAGCGGCGCGCGCGACGCTGCATCGAGGGTGACGATGCCCGGCGCGGTCTGCCGCAACTGCACCACTGCGCTGCCATTGTTCAGCACCAGCGGATTGGCGCTGTACACCCCGCCCGGACTGGCAAACAGATCGACCGTGATCGCCTCGTTCACCAGCACACTGCAATCGGCGTTGGCACAGGCCTGCACGGTCACGTCCGCCGCCGCGCAGGTGAGGCCGACGCCGGGATGCAGCAAACGCACATGATCGATGGTGATCCCGCCCGGGCAGCCGAACAACTGGCTCGATGGCACCGCCACCCGCGCCGGATTGCCCGGCGTCTGCCAGTGCAGACGGGCCACGGCCTGGCCACCGCGTTCGAACATTTCCATGCGCAGCCCATAGCGCTGCCCTGCCTGCAAGGCCACGGGCGCCGCGCTGTTCCAGGTGGCCGAATGCAGGGTCCAGTTGTCGATCACCAGATTGCCGTTTACCCACAGCCGCACGCCGTCGTCGGACTGGGTCCAGAACGTGTAATTACCGGTGCTCGGCGCCTCGACGAAGCCCTCCCAGCGCACCGCAAACGAATCCGCGCCGACGCCGGCCGACGGGCTGGCATTGACCCAGTCGAAATCCACCTGCGCATCCTGCCGCACCACCGCTGCCGGCCCGGTCGGGAAGGCGTTGCCATTGGCAACCACATCGAAGTTCCAGAAACTCGCCATCAGGCCATTGCCGGAGCCCGCGGTGAAGGTAAACTTGACCGGATCTGGATCAAGCGCCACGCTATCGCTGGATTCCACGTCCTTGACTTCCAGCGTGTACACATTGCCAGCAACCAGTGGTTGGTCCAAGGTCAGAGTGACGGTCACGCCATCGGCTGCCAGCACCGCGTCGATGACATCGATCTTCGGCCCACTGCCCTTGATCTTGTAGTTTTTTACCCGCTCGGCACCATGCTTGCCGCTGCCAGGCTCCATCGGCCGGCTGAAGCTGACAATGACTGATGCCGGATCGCCACACGACTGCACCACCGCCAGCACCGTCGGCGTGATCTGTGAGTACAGATATTTTTGCTTGATCACGTTGCGCGGATCGCCGTCCTCGATATCGTCGGGATCGCGCCAATACAACCGCGCCACCGCGCCGCCGCCGCGCTCGAACATCTCCATGCGCACCACGTAGCGCTGGCCCGCCACCAGATTGACCGGCGCACTGTCGTTCCAGGTTGGCCCGTGCAAGGTCCAGTTGTCGATCACCAGCGCACCGTTGATCCACAGCCGCACGCCATCGTCCGATTGCGTGGAAAAAATGTAGCCACCGGTCTGCGGCGCCTCGACCATGCCATCCCAGCGCACCGCAAAATCATCGCTGCCGATGCCCGGCGCCGGCGCACCGCTACCCCAATTGAAGTTCACCGTGGCATCGATGCGGGTGCGATCGGGCGCGCCGCTGGGAAAGGCATTGCCGTTGGCGACCACATTGAAGTTCCAGTAGCTGCCGTTGAGGCCGTCGCCCTGCGCCAGCGCAGGCAGCGTTACGCACAACGCCAACGCACACACCGCCGAGACCGCCCACGTAGCCCGGGTTAGCGCGAAGCGCGTAACCCGGGGGCTTGCGAAGCGCGACCGCTCTTGCCCGATGTTCTGAAGCCACTGGATTCCCGCCTTCGCGGGAATGACGAAGCAAAGCAATTCAGGCAGTCGCATGGTCACGCCCCTCACAGCTTGTTGTTCAAGCGCGCACTCAGGCTGCGTTGCGCGTATTCCGGATTGCCCAGCGTACCCGACTGCGCCAGCACGTCGATGGTGAACACCTGATAGGTCACACCGGCCTCGACCACATTGGTCGCCGAACAATCCACCACCACATCCACGCCTTCGATCGCCACGTTGTTGCCGGCGCTGCAGTTGCCGCCCAGCGCCTGCGCCGCGCCCCACTCCAGCCCAGCCCGCGCCGCGTAGAACGCGCGCTGGCCGATCAATGCCTGGGTATTGAGCGCCTGTTGCGAACCCACACTGCGCACCAGGAAGGTCGCAATAAGCGATAAAAATACCACCACCACGATCGCCACGATCAGCGAGATGCCGCGTTGCTGGCGTCGCATCGTGCTCATGGCGCGTTGAACACATGCACTTGATGCAGCAGGGTGATCCGCTCATCGCCATCGGCCAGCGTCAGGCGCATGCTCAACAAGCCGCCACGGGTGGCGCTGCCCGGGTCGAAGGCAAAATCGCAGGCAGTGACGCGATCGCTGAGCAAGTCCCCCTGTGCGGTGTTGCTCGGCTGCGCCGCGCTGATCGGGTAACCGGCATTGCGACGCAGGCTGCCGGCAGCAGGATTGCACAGATAGCTCACCGGCATATCGACCAGATAAAAGCGCTGCTTCCCCGAGGGCTGCGGAAACCGTATCGGTGCGGTGAGCACGATCTGGTTGATCGTGCTCGCGCCCGCCAGCGTGGCGCGATTGGTGCCGTCATAGGCGTTGTTGGGCGCGGTGCCGAGGTTGTACACCACCATCTGGCTGCCGGCTGCCGGCGCAGCGCGCAAGCCGCCGAGCACGTCGAAGCTGCTGTCGGCGGTGGTGAAATCCAGCGGATCGTCGGCCGGGTTGCTGCCCGACACCTGCGCCCGGTACATGCCGCCATCCACGCTCGACAAAAACTCCAGGCACTGCCCAGCGCAGGCCACGCGCAGGCTGTTGGGTAGCGCCCGCTGCACTTCGCTGGCGATCCGGCGCAAGGCAATATCGGCCTGATCGACCAGCACGCCGCGGCTGGCCACCTGCAAGTAACCGCGCACCGGCTCGCTGAGAAAGCGCGACAACACCCCGGCCAAAATGCCGGTAATCACGATCACCACGATCATCTCGATCAGGGTGAAACCGCGTCGCTGCTGAGACCGAAGGTTCATGGCGTCTGCGCCTTGTAACCCACCAACTGCAGCGGGTTGATGCCGCCCGGGGTGCGCACCGTCACCGCCACCCGCAACGCATTGACATTGGGCGGGCCGAGCGTGGTGTTGCCGACCGCCATCACAATACCGAAGCCGGCCAGCGCGTCGATCGGATTGCCGTTGAGATCGCAGGCGCAGGTTCCCAGCGGGCAGGCCGCGCTCACCGTGATGCAACCGTTATTGGCCAGTGCGTTGTAATCGCAAGCGTCATCGAACACCGTGCGATTGGCTTCCGGCGCGCCGCACACCGCACCACTGTCGGGGTCGGCATAGGGCTGCAACAGCGCTTCTTCCAGATAGGCCTCGGCAATCGCCAGCGCCTGCCGTTCGCGCAGCGGATCGGCGCCGCGCGCAAAGCCGAGGCCAAACACCGCCGCCAAACCGGCCAGCGCGATGCCGATCACCACAATCGAAACGATCGTCTCGATCAGGGTGAAGCCGGCAGTGGCGCGCAGATGCTTCATTGTGGAAACTCCGAGCAATCGCCCCCCGCCGTCATTGCGAGCGCCGCGAAGCAATCCAGCGCTGTGCTTTTCCAAATATTTCTGGATTGCCACGTCGCTTCGCTGCTCGCAATGACAGCTTCGCAGACCTTCATTGTGCAAATCCGGTACTACCGAACACCGTGATGGTGCGATTGGCGTTGCCGCCAAGGTTCAGCGTCACATCGGTTGGAATGCCCGCGATAGTGGCTTCGCCAAGGCGCGTGAACACAAAACTGAGCGGCCCGTTCAGGGTGATTCCCGCCGGCGCCGCGCCAGCATAGATCGGCGCCTGCGTCGCCGGGTCGGGCACCGCCAGGGTGAAGCCGCCCGCGTCGCAGGCAGTTTGTTGATTCAGGGTATAGCCATTGCCGGCAATGCTTACCTGCACCGCGCAACCGCTGGCTACCGCCAGCGCGCGGGCATGGCGCAGCGCGGCGAACACTTCATCCTCGAAGCCCCGCGCCTGAAACGCCGAGCGGTCGGTCAGGCGTGGCAATGCCATCGCCGACACAATGCCGAGCACCACGATCACCGCGATCAACTCGACCACGGTGAAACCGGCGTGGCTACGCCGCGATGAGTGCATGGAGGATCGACTGGCACGCATGGCATCGCCTCGTGCAGTGTGGCGTTACGTCGAACAACGAAGGGCGCGCGATGGCGCCCTTCGTCGATTACGGCGCGAAGTGCGGAATCAGCAGCCGGTTACTACATTTGGGCCGATCGTTGGCCCGGTACCCGCTACGCCGCCGGTCGACGGGCTGTAGGTGAATGAACAAGCACCCGGAGTCGGGCCACCGTTGACTTGAATCGTGAGAATCGAGCCTATTGTAGTGCCGCCACCCGCGGTCGAGTAATTATCCGCAACCGTCAGGCCCGCGGCAGTGAAGATACCCGCATTGGTAATACCCGCTGCCGCATTGGCTACCGGGTACCAGTTGACAATCTGTACCCGTCCGGTCTCGGTACACACCGTACCGGTGCCGGTCACCGTGACATTCGCGTTACCGTTTGCGGGACATGGGATGTTGCCTTGCCCCGTCCGCGCCAACGCCGAGCCATGCACCAGCGCCGCCGCCGCCTGCACCGCACCGCGTGCGGCGTTGAGCTTGGCGATGCGGGCATCGGTTTGCAGGTTGACGAAACGCGGCAGCGCCACCGCCGCCAAGATGCCGAGAATGACGATGACCACGATCAACTCGATCAGGGTGAAACCTTTGCTCTTGTTGCGATTCATGAGATTCTCCTGTTGCACAGATGGGCCGCAGCCCGGAATGGTGCCCGTGCGGACACCGCACGCACACCGCCTGCCGCAGCAAGCTTGATGCACGTTGCCATGATTATGCCGTAACGGATTGATCGATAACCGTGACGTAGCACGCAATCCGACCAACGGTCGTTCGCGATTCAGCAACGGTCGCCACCGGCCCTGCCTGCGAAAACCGCTCAATGGGTAGGATGGGTAGAGCGCAGCGAAACCCATCAACCCGGTTGCGCACGCGTGTTGTGATGGGTTTTGCTCACTACGCGACCCCGGGTTTCGCTGGCTGCGCTCAACCCGGGCTACCCCACCACAGGCACACCGCCAGCACCGAGGCGCCGCTACCCGGGACCGTACACCCACTCACGCGGCCGCATGAAAATCGTGCCACCACGCGATCCCGGGTTTCGCTGGCTGCGCTCAACCCGGGCTACCCCACCACAGGCACAGCGCCAGCACCAGCAACAGCGCACCGATCACGCGGCCGTACAGCACTTGCGATAGCAGCCGTTGCCAGCCGGGAACGAGCAACGGCCGATGCGCCCACTGCTCCAGCGGTTTGAGCGCGCTCGGGCGGATTGCCAACAAGATGCCCACCGCAAACGCCAGCAATGCGCCAAAAAACAACAGCAATTGCAGCACGTAAGCGAGCGTGTCGCGGACCACGGCGTCGGCAATGCCGGCGAGCAACAGGCCCTGCACCGCCTGCGCGGAATACGCAAACACCAGGAAATACAGGATATAGATCGCGCCGACAACCACCGCCATGCCGAGCACACGGTGATGCCGGTAAAAACCGCGCTCCAGCGAGATACCCGGCGAACCGGTCGCAACCGCCTCATCGGCCAACACTTGCAAGCGCGCAACCAGCCATGCCGGTGCCCACAGCAGCAATGCGCCGGTGCCAGCGAGCAACCCGGCAACCAGTTTCGCCAGCAGGCCCAGCGCCAACAGCACCATGCTCATCGTTGCCGCGCCATCTGGGTGAGGTCCCACATCGGCAGGAACACGCCGAGCGCCAGCACCAGCACCATGGCACCAATCACCACGGTGAGAATCGGCTCGATCACTGCCGACAGATTGGCGATGTCGTATTCGACTTCGCGGTCATAGAAATCGGCGACGTCGCGCATCATCACATCCACGCGTCCGGTCTCCTCGCCCACCGCGATCATCTGCAGGATCACCGGCGTGAAAATGCCGGTGTGCTCGGCGCTGCGCAGCAGGCTGTCGCCGCGCTCGATGCCGGTACGCATCGCCACGATCTTGCCGATCAGGTAGGCGTTATCCGATGCATACGCCACCGCGTTGATCGCCTGGGTAATCGGCACACCGGCACCCAGAGTGATGGCGAACGCCCGCGTTGCGCGCGCCAGGCTGGCGCGCATCAGAATGTCGCCGACCTTGGGTATACCGAGCTTGCTGCGGTCCCACCAATAACCACCGGCTTCGGTGCTGATCCACCGGCGCAGTGCAACGAAGGCGGCAACCATCAGCAACGCGATCTGCCACCACCAGGCGGCGGCAAACTCGGACAGCGCGAGGATCAGCTTGGTTGGCCACGGCAGTTCCAGTTGCGCCCCGGCAAACACCTTGGCGAACGCCGGGATCACCATCACCGTCAGCACCCCGACCGCGATGATGATGGCGATGATCACAAAGCTGGGGTAACGCATCGCCGCCTTGATGCGATCGATGGTGACTTTGTCGCGATCGAGGTATTCGTACATGTTGAGAAAGGCTTCGTCGGTACGACCGGTCAACTCGCCAACGCGCAGCATCGACAGGTACAGCGGACTGAAGATATCGGCATGATGAGCGAAGCTGGCCGCTATATCGTTGCCCGAATCCAGGCTGCCGATGATGTCGGTGAGCACATCGCGAAAACGCACATTGGCGGTGGAATCGCGCAGCCGCGACAGCGACTGGATCACCGGCACGCCGGCATGCAGCAGGCTGTACATCTGCCGCGAAAACAGAATCAGTTCGTTCAACCCCGGTTTGCGCGCCTGCAGGCGATACACAATCGACTTGAGCGGGTTATAGGGCTCGACATCCTCACGCACATCGACCGGCACCAGCTTCCACTCGTGCAGTTGCGCCAGGGCAGTATCGATGTCGGCAGCCTCCATGCGGCCATCGTGCATCTGACCGCTGGCATTGCACGCGCGGAATTGGTAGTGCGGCATCTCAGGCCTCGCCCAGTTCAGCCACCACGCGCCGCACTTCCTCCAGCGTGGTGATTCCCTCAGCGGCATAGTCGAGCGCGCCATCCATCAGCGAATACATGTGCGCGCTGGCCCGTGAGGCGGCGGCGAAGGCATCCAGATTGCCATTGCGCAGTGCGGTCAGCATCGCTGGGTTGGGCTCCAGATATTCGTAAACGCCAATCCGCCCGCTGTAGCCGGTGTGATTGCAATGACCACAGCCGGCACCCAGTTTGAGGTGCATGTCGCCCGGATCGCGGCCCATCGCCTGCAACCAGATCGTGTCCTGCGCGCTGGCTTCTACCGGCTCGCTGCAAATGCTGCAGATGCGGCGAATCAGCCGCTGCGCCACCAGTGCACGGATCGCAGCGGCCACCAGATAGCCTTCCGCCCCCATGTCGAGCAGACGCGCCGCTGTGCTGACCGCGTCGTTGGTATGCAGCGTTGACAGCACGAGGTGGCCGGTGATCGCGGCGCGCAATCCAATTTCCACGGTTTCCTGATCGCGCATTTCGCCAATCAGGATTACGTCCGGGTCTTGCCGCAAAGCGGTACGCAGCACATTGCCGAAGGTCAGCCCAATCTTGGTATTGACGTGCACCTGGTTGATCCGCTCCATGCGGTATTCGACCGGATCTTCGGCGGTGATGATCTTGCGCTCGGGCTGGTTGATCTCGCGCAGCGCCGCATACAGGGTGGTGGTCTTGCCCGAGCCGGTGGGGCCGGTGACCAGAATCAGGCCGTGCGGATGGTGCAACTGGTGGCGAAAGCGCGCGAGGATATGCGGCGGCATGCCCAGCTTTTCCAACTGGTAACGCGATGGATCGTGCTCCAGCAAACGCATCACCACCGACTCGCCGTACTGGGTCGGCATGGTCGACAGACGCACATCCAGGCTGGTGCCCTTGACCATCAGGTTGAAGCGGCCATCCTGCGGCAGCCGGCGCTCGGAAATGTCCACGTTCGCCATCAGCTTGACGCGCGAAACCACCGACGGCGCAATCCGGCGATCCGGCACCACCTGCTCGTGCAGCATGCCGTCGATGCGCAGGCGGATACGCAATACGTTTTCATCCGGTTCGATGTGGATATCCGACGCGCGGCGGGCAACGGCTTCTTCCAGCAAACTGTGCAACAGCCGCACCACCGGCGCATCGGCAACATCATCGACCTTGAGCAGACGGTCGATGTCGTTTTCGTTCGAATCCTTGCCGATGTCACGCGCCAGCGAGGCGATCTCGGAACTGTGCCGGTAGCTGTTGTCGAACACGCGCAACATGTCGGCTTCGCGCACCAGCACGATATCAGCGGCATGTCCGAGCAGGCGGCAGGCCTCGTCGTAGGCAAACAGGTCGGTAGGATCGGCCATGCCGATCACCGATTGCTTCGGGCTGTTGTCGAGCAGAATAACTCGATAGCGCCGTGCCAACTGTTCCGGGATCGTGGTGACAACCTCGGGTTTGTAGCGGTAGTGGCTCAAGTCCACCACTTCGACGCCAATCTGTTCGGCGAGCAATGCCAACAGGCGATCCTCGCTGACGAAACCCAGTGCGATCAGGGTGCCACCGAGCTTGCGGCCACTGCGTTTTTGCTCATCCAGCGCGATCGCCAACTGCTCGCCAGTGATCACGCCATGCTCGACCAGCAGGTCACCCAGACGAATCTTGCGTAACGGAACGCGACTCATGGCGACTCTCCGGGACTGAGCGCAGCGAGGCGCTGACGAACGAATTGCCCGGTTTTTTGCTCCAGATTCCCGGCGTCCAGCGCCCCCTGATAGGCGGCCCGTGCGGCAATGGCATCGCCGCTGTTATCGAGCGCCACCGCCAGACCCAGCCACCAACGTGATTGCCCGGCATCCAGCGCAAGCAAGCGGCGATACGCTTGCACCGCATCCTGATAACGCCCGGCCTGCGTCGCCAACGCTCCGAGCAGGGCCTGCTGGTTGCCGTTGTCGGGCGAACCCTCGCTGGCAAGCACGGCGATGGCCTGTTCGCGCTGACCCATGCCATCGTGCAGGCGCGCCAGCAACTCAACCCACGCCGGTTGCGCGGGCACTGCCAACAAGCCTTCGCGCAACACCCCAATGGCCTGCGCGGAGCGGCCGCTACGGGCCAGCAGGCGGGCCTGCAATTCCCGCGCCTGGGCATGTGCCGGATCGGTTTGCAGCAGGCGCTCCAGTTGCTTGATGGCCTCGTTCACCTGCCCGGATCGCTGCAAGCGCCAGGCATCGGCATACAGCGTGTCGGCATCGCGCTGCACCGCGCTGGCGGCGGTCGCGGCGGTCGCGGCTGCGGGCGCTGCACGCGCAGCATCACGAGCACGGGTGGGCGCCGCCGGCACCGACGCGGCTGCCGCTTCAGCCACGCCGGCATCGCCGGCCGCCACCGACAATGGCGGCAGCAGGCGGATGACCCAGCCCTGCGACGTATCCGAACCGGTTACCGGTTGCAGACTGACTTCAGCGCGGCCCGTCCAGGCGAAGCGCGCATGCCAGCCAGCGTCGCGCTGCTCGCTCTGCCATGCCGCAAGCAACGGCGATGGTGCGCCGATGGCGTCCGCTCGCGCTCCGGCCGCGAACAGGCTGACGCTGCCATCGCGCAAATCAACGCGCAGCGGCGCCACCAGCGCCGGTGCGAAACGCAGATTCAAGGTCAACGCCGGGCCCTTGGCCTGGTCGATGCCGATCATCACCAACCGCGGTTCCGGCGCCGCTGCGGCCTCGGTGGGCGGCGCCGACACCGCTGCTGCCGGCGCAACGGCTGTGGCGGTCGAATCCGCGCCGGCTGTGCCAGCCGATACCGCACGCGAAAATGCGTCGCGGTGCAGCAGGCCACTCGGGCCGGCAAACGACAGATACAGACCGACCGCCAGTGCAACCAATGCCAGCGCATACGCGGGCAGCAGCCAGCGCATGCGGTGACGGACATGCTCATCGGTGCTGTCGGTGCTGCCGTGGCTGCGTGCATCGAGCGCATGCGGCACACCAACACCGGGCGCTGCGTTACCCGCAGCCGCCTGCTGCCCCTCGGCGCGCTTGCGCGCTTCCAGGTCGCGCAGCATGTCGTTGATCAAACTCATAGGAAACCTCTTGAAACCGTAGCGAGCGGCCCGAGTGCAAGGCGCACGGAGCGCAGGAACCGCAGTGTACATTCGCGTACATGAGGATTCCGAGCACCGCGCAACGCCGCAATCGGTCGCTTCGCGACAACGCCTGCTGCGCAGGCTACGCCTTCGCTTCGCTGCTGCGCAGCTCGCTCGGCCGGATCGTGCAGCAGGTTTCCAGAGCGTTGCCGTCGCGTCGACCTCACCATAACCACCATCGCCCCATCCGCTGGCTGGCATCGGGAGTATCGCCGATTGCGCGGCGCACGTGCACCGATTGCACCTGTCGCGCACCACTGCCATACGCCGACATCAGTGCCTTGTGCGCAAGAATGTTGACCAGCCGCGGCACCCCCCGGCTGGCGCGCGCCAGCAAGCGGGCCGCGCGCGGTGCAAACACCTGCGCGCCATCGTAGCCGGCGCGGCGCAAACGGTGGCTCAGGTAGTCGGCCACGCTGCCGCTGTCGAACGGGGTGAGCTGGTAACTGAAGGTGATGCGCTGCCGCAACTGGCGGATGCTGGGCCGGGCAAGGATGGCATCGAGTTCCGGTTGCCCAAACAACACCACCTGCAGCAACTTGGTTTTTTCGGTTTCCAGGTTGGTCAGCAGGCGCACCGCCTCAAGGCCGGCCTCGCCCAGCGCCTGCGCTTCGTCGATCACCAGCACCACCCGCCGACCCTTCTGGTGGTGTTCGATCAAGCGTTCAGCCAGACGCTTGTGCAATTCATGCGCACCCAGACGCCGGGTGTCGATGCCCAGCTCATCGGCAAGAGCCATCTGCAAACCTTGTGCGTCGCGCTGCGGGTTGGGCAGCCACGCACTGAGCACATTGGCCGGCAACCCGGCCAGCAACTTGCGGCAGATCAGGGTTTTGCCGGTACCCACCTCGCCGGTAATCTTGATGAAACCCTCGCCGTCGGCCAGCGCTACCCGCAACACATCCAGTGCTTCGCGATGCCGTGGATAGGCATAAAAGAACTCGGTGTCCGGCGTGATGCTGAACGGTGATTCGCGCAGCCCGAAGTGCTGCAGGTACATCCGCTACTCCTGCCCCTGGCGGGCTGCGGGCGACGCCGGGCCTTGCATTGCATTGATGCGCCGGCGCGAGGCATCGATCTCGCGCTTCCACACACCATCGTCATTGGCCAGCACGGGCCGCAGCAAAATCACCAGCTCGGTCTTGCGTGAGCGGTTACTGCGATGCTTGAACAACTCGCCGACGCCCGGGATGCTCGACAAACCGGGCAAGCCGGCATTGTTGCGCTCGCTGCGGTCGGACATCAGGCCGCCAATCACGATCACCTGGCCATTGCGCGCACGCACGATGGTGTCGGTTTCGCGCACGCTGGAAAACGCCAGCGGGATGATCTGGGTACTGTTGTTGAGGGTGAACTGCTTGTTCTGGGTGATTACGTCGGTGACCATCGGGTGGATGTGCAGCACCACCTCGTTCTCGCTAACCTGCGGCGTCACGTCCAGCGCGATGCCCGAGAAGAACGGCGTGAGCGTGACATCCGGCGTGACCGTGGTGCCGGCGGCGGTGCTGGTATTGGTCGATTCCAGATCGGTGATGAAATATTCGTCGGTACCAACCTTGATCACCGCTTTCTGGTTGTTGAGGGTGGACACGCGTGGGCTGGACAATACCTGCACATCGCCCTGGGTTTTCAGCAATTCGATGAACGCGTTGAAGTCCTGGGTGTTGAGCACAAAGGTGTTGACGCCACCGAATGCGGAAGTGGCGGAAGTGATCGGCGCCAGCAGGTTGTCCGGGTCGAGCAGGCCGGCATTGCCCTCGATTTCCGAGCGGCCACCGTTGAAGATCGAGCCGCCACCGGTCTGACCGAATTGCAGGGTGCTGTCGCCGCTGTTGAACTCGGCGATACCGGCCCAGTTGATGCCGCTCTGGAAGCCATCGCTGAGTTCGACTTCGATGATCTTGGCTTCCAGAATCACCTGCCGCTGCACGCTGCGCTCGGAGCTGCGCAGCACCTGCTCGATCTGGCGCAATTCATCGGGGAACGCACGCACCACCACCATGCCCGACTGCGGCGACACCGCAATACTGCGCAGCATCACCGCCGCGTTGCCGTTGGCACTACCATCCGCCGCTGCGGCCACGACTTCGCTACAACCCAGCGACACGCCGCCGATCACCTCGCCACTGCTGCTGGAGGCGGCATTGAGCGGCAGCCCGACCAGCGTACACAGGGTGCCGGTCAGCTCCACCCAGTAACCCGATTGCGATTGGGTGATGATCTGGCTGCCGAATGGTGTGGACGCTACGCCACCGCCGCCGGAACTGGAGCTGGAGCTGGAACCCGAGCTGGAACTGCTGCCGCCGGAATCGCCGCCGCCAGAGGACTGTGACACTTGCCCGGAACTGACCTGGGTGCCCGACTGGCCGCCACGGTTGATGTTGAGGTAAGCCACCTCGAACATGCGGGTCTGCAACTGCGTTGGCAGGATCACATAGTTCATGCCGGTTTTCTGGTACTCGTAGCCGTAGGTGGTGCGTACCAGTTCCAGCAATTCGTCCAGAGTGACGCTCTTGAGCTGCAAGGTGACGCTGCCGTCCACCTTGGGATGCACGATGATGTTGTACGGGGTGTCTTCGGCCAGACTCATGAAGAACTCGCGCGCGGGCGCGTTGAACACCGACACGTTGAAGCGGCCACCGAGTTGATCCGGGGCCAGATGGCCAAGGTCGTCCGGAACCGGCGCCAGCAGGTCGGCAAGCACCGACGGTGGCGGTTGCACCGGTGCCGGGTTGCGGTCGGCCGCGCTGGCCAGCACCTCATCGATGGCGCGCGAACGCTCCGGGTCGCCACGGGTACTGGCGCAGCCTTGCAGCAGCAGTGCAACCATGGCAGCGATCAGCAACGGCCGCCCGGGTCGCATCCGCGTGCCGGCTCGATCATTGCCTGACAGGTTTTTTTTGTTCATGGTTTTTTGTCCGAAAGCGGTTTGACCGCTGCCAGCGGCAACAGCGAAACCGAGAGGCTTTGGCCATCGTCGCCGACCAGTGTCACCTGTGTCGGCCCGATTTGCGCCAGCCGATAACCACCAAATCGCTCGCCAACACGGCGCACCGTGCCATCGAGCACAACATGGGAACGATCCGCGCGCAGCACTATCATGCTGAGCACGGGCATGCCGGCGGCAGCGGAATCGCTCGCCACCATCGCCGATGCCGGCGGCCGCAGCGGGTCGGCCAGCACCTGCGCGTTGCCGCGGCCGGCAAACGCGATGCTGAACACCAACGCCCACAGCGCAGGCCACACCTTGCCATTGGCAGCCGACTCAAACACCGATCCACGCCTCCTCCAGACTGAAGCTGTACACCACAAAGCGCAACCTAGCACGCGGATAATCAAGGGTATCGATCTTCAACTCGTGCCACATCAAACCCCATTCGCTGCCTTCGATCCGCGCAAGATAGCGCACCATATCGGCATAGCTGCCCTCCAGCTCAACCGTGATCGGATGCCGAAACAAATCCAGAGCGACGCTGGGTGCTGCGACGCCGTTGCTATCGCCATCAGCGGCAACCGGGTTGCCATCCTCAGCGGTCGCGTCGGGCACCGCTGCCGCCTCCTGGCTGGCCGCAGCGGGCGCGGCAGCGTCACTGTCGCGTGTGCTCAAGGCAATCTCGGCGGGCAGGTTGCGCATCGCGACCAGAGTCAGGCCGCTGCCCTTGAGCAACTCGTGCAAAACCTCTCGCGCCCGGTTGGCATCGAGATAGCGCACACCCTCGCCGCGCAAGGCCAGATCGGCCGCGCCAATGCGCTTGCGCACATCGGCTTCCTGCGCCTGCGCAGCCTGCAACGGCCCGGCCGTGATCTGCTGATCCAGTTCGGACTGACGCGCGCTGAGCTGATCCACCTGGGCGCGCAACGTCGCCACGTTTTGCGCTTGCATCGCCCGCTGTGTGCGCACGTCGCCGAGAAACAGCAGTTCGACCAATCCCCAGCACACCACCAACGCGGCGCCAAATACCAGCAAGCGCTCGCGTTCGCTGAGTGCATTGAAACGGCCCTGCCATTGTGCCAGCCGCGATTCGCTCATGGGCTTGCCTCATCACGGCTGCTGCGCAGGTCAAAACCGAGCACGCCCAACGGCTTGTGGTCGGCGGCAGGTGTTTGCGCGTCGTCACCACGGCGGTCATCCACCAGTGCGCCGGCATCAGCGGCCACTTCGATCTGGGCGAATTGCAGACCGGCAAACTCGGGCTGCCGCGCCAATGCATCGAGGTATCCGGGCAACGCGCTGGCCTGCGTCATGCGGCCACTCAGGCGCACCCGGCCGGGCGCCGCCGCAGCACGCGGATCGACGAGTTCGATGCGGGTCAACCAGACCCCGCCACCCGCACTGCGCGAGAGCGCCGTCAGCAAGGCAACAAAGCCGTTCGCCTCGGTGCGACTCAACTCGGCAATCAGCGCCAGCATGCGCTCGCGCGCCTGCAGTTCCAGGGTCAGCCGATCGACCCGCGCACGTACCACGCTGAGGCGATTGTCCGATGCCAATTCCGCCTCCAGCACCTCGATCTGCGGCGTCAGCGCCTGCGACTGGCTTTCCAGTGCGTCGCGCTCGATCGCCAGTTCACGTACCTTGCTGCCGGCATACATGCCCCAAGCGATCAGGGCAGCCAACACCGCCGCCGCGAGCAGCAGCAACTGGCTCAGGTTGTAGCGAACCACCCGCGGTCGAATCTCGTCGTACAGGTTGAGCTGCGATTTCATGCATCCACCTCAACCGTTGGCCGCAGCGCCGCACCCACCGCCAGCATCATCAGATCCGGCGCCGGGCTACCGAGGCGATCGCTCGCTGCCAGTACTTCGTCGAGCGAAAAGCGCTCGGCTCGCACCCGCAAGGCAGGCACCAAAGCTTCTACCAGTGCCTCGGTAAACGGCCAGTCCGGCAGCAGCAACAGGCGCTTTGGCGGCGGTGTGGTGTAGTGGCTTTCGTAAAAATCGACGGTGCGCTGCACTTCCAACAACAGTTGATCCAGATTCTCGCTCAGCCCATCCCGGAAATGCTCGGCGGTGAGCGTGCTGGAGCGGAACAGACTGAGCTTGCCCTCGTTGACAATCACGAAACGCAAGCCCTGATTGCCGAGAATCAGCGCCGAGATGGCCTCGCCATCACCCGCAGCGCGGCCCAGAATGTGGCTCAATGCCATGTCTGCCACATCGATCGCTTGCAGTTGCAGGCCCGCGCCGAGAACCGCATCGCGCAATCGGATCATCCGTTCGCGCGATGCGATCGCGCAATAACACGGCGGTTCGCCGCCACGCGCACGGGTGCCGGCAACCTCGACGTAATCGAGCAACATGTCCTCGACCGCCACCTGGCTGACTTCGCGGGCGCGAAACTTCAACGCGCCGATGCGCTCGGATTCCGGCGTTGGCGGGATCGAGAGCTGCATCAGCGAGACCAGTTGTGCATGCGGCACAACGACGGTATCAAGGCCGTTGCCGGATAGATCACGCGCCAGTTTGCGCATGCCATCGGGCCAATCGGATTCAGCGCCGGACGGGAAAAATGCTGACGCCTGCACGCTGGGCCGGTCACTGCCACGGCCCGACGCGGCGATCCGCACGGCGACCAGCCCGTGCGGCCCCACGGCAATGCCGATGCGATCCGTCGATGCTTTGCGCCGCCCGAACCATTGACCCAGTGCCATGCCTCTCCCCGCGTTGAACGTCGCTGCGGACCGACCCGCGTGGCAACGACGCAGCCCACCCGCAACGTTATATCACCGAAGCAATTTACATTGGGCAAATCCTAGCATGATCCATGCGTTACATGACATTCTTTGCATAAAATCGAACCACGCGCCCGGTTCGCCAAGGCAGCCTATCACAGCGACCACAACGCACGGATCGCCCGCGCAAAATCATCCGCAATCGCATCACGCGCACGGTGCCTGCCATCGATGACCACCTGCTCACCGGCCACCCAGACATCGCGCACGGCGTTGCGCTGGCCACAAAATACCCAACGATCCAGCACATCGGCGGCGTGAGCACCGATCAGGGCGGGCGCGTCCGGATCGAGTGCCACCACGTCAGCGCGCGCGCCAGCATCGAACCGGCCCAGTTCGACCCCACAAACCGCCGCCACATCCCATGCCCGGCCAAGCAACGACTGCGCCACCGAGCCGGCGTCGTTGGCCGCGATGTTGCGCTGTTGCAAGCGCAGGCGCTGGCCGTATTCCAGCCAGCGCAATTCCTCGCTCGGCGCGATCGAAATCTGGCTGTCGCTGCCGATACCGAGGCGACCGCCGTGCGCCAGATACGCCGGCAGAGCGAACAGGCCATCGCCAAGGTTGGCCTCGGTGGTTGGGCACAGCACCACCGTGGCGCCGCTTGCCGCCAGATCACGCAACTCAGCGGCATCGCAATGGGTGGCGTGCACCAGCGCCCAGCGTGCATCCACCGGCATCTGGTCGAGCAACCAGCGCACCGGCCGCGCACCGTGGCGCGCAATGCATTCGTCCACTTCGACCTGCTGCTCGGCGATATGGATGTGCACCGGCCGCTGATGGCCGACGGCAGCGAGCACGGCGCGCAGGCTTGCCGGTGCCACCGCGCGCAGGCTGTGGAAGGCAATGCCGATGCGCAGGCAGGCATGCTGCAAAGCGCTGAGGCGTTCGATCAGTGCGCAATACTCATCCACGGTTTGCCCGAAACGCTGCTGCCCGGCACTGAGTGGGCGATCGTCGAAACCACCCCGCTGGTATAGCGTCGGCAACAGGGTGAGGCCGATGCCGGCGCGCTCGGCCGCCGCGATGATCGCCAGCGCCATCGCCGCCGGATCGGCATAGCGGCGGCCGTGCGGATCATGATGCAGGTAATGGAACTCGCAGACGTGGGTGTAGCCGGCTTCCAGCATCTCGACATAAACCTGGGTCGCCACCGCACACAGGCGGTCCGGGTCGAAACGCGACGCCGCCTGATACATGGTTTCGCGCCAACTCCAGAAGCTGTCGTCGCTGCGGCCACGGCGCTCGGCCATGCCGGCCATCGCGCGCTGAAACGCATGCGAATGCAGATTGGGCACTCCCGGGCAGAACCAACCGGCATGTGTCGTGGCGCGGGCTGCGATGGCAGCAACCTGCACATTGCCTGCGCCATCGGCGGATAACCGGCGCGCCCCGCCCCAGCCATCGCCGCACCATACCTGTGCTGCATTGCTATTGAGCTTCATACCCACGTTGCGTGCCCCCCGCGTGCATGAAGGGTAGCGTGCGCAGCGCGCCAGGTCACCTTGTTTCGCGTCACTCGGCAACCGCGCGGCTTGTAATGACGGCCAACTCCGGGCATCGTTCGCACACCGCCATACGCATCGGTATGCCATGTCCGCCGCACCCTACCCGCACCTGTTCGCCCCGCTCGACCTCGGTTTCACCACCCTGCGCAACCGGGTGCTGATGGGCTCGATGCACACCGGTCTGGAAGACCATGCCAAGGACTTCCCGCAACTGGCGGCGTATTTCGCCGAGCGGGCGCGCGGCGGCGTCGGGCTGATGGTCACCGGCGGCATCGCCCCGAATCTGGTCGGCTGGCTCAAGCCATTCTCCGGCAAGCTGAGCTGGCCGTGGGAAGTGCGCCGGCATCGCTTGGTCACCGATGCGGTGCATGCCGACGGCGGCAAAGTTTGCATGCAGATTCTGCACGCCGGGCGCTACGGATACCACCCATTCAGCGTGTCGGCAAGCAAGCGCAAAGCGCCGATCAACCCGTTCACCCCGCGCGCGCTCAGCGCGCGTGGCGTCGAGCGGCAGATTTCCGCTTTCGCACACAGTGCCAAGCTGGCACGCGAGGCCGGTTACGACGGCGTCGAGGTGATGGGTTCGGAGGGCTATTTGATCAATCAGTTCCTGGCGCCACGGGTGAACCACCGCAACGATGCCTGGGGCGGCAGCGCCGCAAACCGCATGCGCTTTGCAGTGGAGATCGTGCGCCGTGTGCGTGAAGCCTGCGGCCCGGACTTCATCGTGATCTATCGCCTGTCGATGCTGGAGCTGGTGCCGGAAGGCTCGAATTGGGATGAGATCGTGGCGCAGGCCAAGGCCGTCGAAAACGCCGGTGCGACGCTCATCAACACCGGTATCGGCTGGCACGAGGCACGCGTACCGACCATTGCCACCTCGGTGCCGCGCGCCGCGTTTGCCGGCGTCACCGCCAAACTCAAACCGCATGTGCGCGTGCCGCTGATCGCCACCAACCGCATCAACATGCCGGATGTCGCCGAGCGCATCCTCGCCGGCGGCCAGGCCGACATGGTGTCGATGGCGCGCCCCTTGCTGGCTGATCCGGAGTGGGTGAACAAGGCGCGTGCCGGGCGCAGCGATCGCATCAACACCTGCATCGCCTGCAATCAGGCGTGTCTGGATCACGTGTTCGAAAACCGCAAGGCCAGTTGTCTGGTCAATCCGCGCGCCTGCGCCGAAACCGAACTCAACTTCACCGCGACGATGCAACCCAAGCACATCGCCGTGGTCGGTGCCGGCCCGGCCGGCCTCGCCTGCGCCACGCTGGCTGCCGAGCGCGGACACGCCGTCACCCTGTTCGACGCCGGCAGCGAAATCGGCGGCCAGTTCAACCTCGCCAAACGCATTCCCGGCAAAGAGGAGTTCCATGAAACCCTGCGCTACTTCAGCACCCGCCTGCGCGACACCGGCGTCGATCTGAGGCTTGGGCAAACGGCCACTGCGGCCGACCTGACCGGTTTCGATGAAATCGTCATCGCCACTGGCATCACCGCGCGCAAGGCCAGCTTCCCCGGCGCCGATCACGCCAAGGCCGTGAGCTACCTCGACGTGCTCAGCGGCAAGGTGACACCCGGCGCGCGCGTTGCCATCGTCGGCGCCGGCGGTATCGGCTTCGATGTTGCCGAGTTCCTCGTCCACCACGGGCAATCGCCAACACTCGATACCCCACGCTGGCTGGCCGAATGGGGTGTCGCCACCAACTTTGAAGGCCGTGGTGGGCTCACCGCAGCGCAACCCGAAGCCTCGGCGCGCCAGGTATGGCTGCTGCAACGCAGCCGCGGCAAACCCGGCGCCAAACTCGGCAAAACCACCGGCTGGATTCATCGCGCCACGCTCAAGGGCAAAGCGGTGCAGATGCTCGGCGGCGTGGAATACCTCGGCCTGGACGACAACGGCCTGCGCATCGGCATCGATGGCAACGAGCAAACCCTCACCGTCGATCACGTGGTCATCTGTGCCGGCCAGCAACCCCGCCGCGAGCTCGCCGACACGCTCACCGCCGCCGGCCGCAACCCGCACCTGATCGGCGGCGCGCACACCGCCAGTGAACTCGATGCCAAGCGTGCCATCGCCCAGGCGGCGCAGTTGGCGGCGGTGTTGTGAGCACGGCGCCACGCACCGCGCTACCGCGCAACCGGGCTGGCGCAACCAACCGGAATACCACCCCGGAGCGAAGGTTGCACAACCGGAGCGGGCACTTGACCTGCCCCGACCCCGGCTGCAACACCCTGGCAGTCTGAGCGCGCCGCCGTGCTGGATCACTTCTGCGCCGTGCATTGCCGCCCAGCCGACGCGTCACCTGGGCCGTGCCCGGCCATTGCCCACCCTGCGAGCACGCAACGGATATCACCATGCTCACCTTGCACATCGGCAACAAGAATTATTCATCGTGGTCGCTGCGGCCGTGGGTGTTGATGCGGGCACACGGCATTGCATTCACCGAGGTAATGCACCGCTTTGGCCGCGACAACCTGGACGGTGGGTTCCGGGCATTTGCCCCCAATGCCAAGGTGCCGTGTCTGGTCGATGACGGACTGACGGTGTGGGATTCACTGGCGATTGCGGAATATCTGGCCGAACGGCATCCGGGTATCTGGCCCGCGGCGGCTGAAGCGCGCGCATTTGCGCGCTGTGCGGCGGCCGAGATGCATTCGGGCTTTGCTGCGCTGCGCGGCCAGTTCGGGATGAACGTCGGGGTGCGGGTGCAGGTAAAACAACGCTCACCGGTCCTGCAAGGCGACATCGATCGGGTGGTGGCGTTGTGGAACGAGGGGTTGGCGCGCTTTGGCGGGCCGTATCTGGCTGGGAGCACGTTGACCGCGGTGGATGCCTTCTTCGCGCCGGTGGCGTCCCGCTTCCAGACCTTCGGGGTGGCTGTGGACGGCGCGGCGGCGGACTATCTGCAACGTCTGCTGGCCCATCCGGCGATGTGCGCATGGGAGGTCCAGGCGCTGGCTGAGGACTTTCGCGACCCGGAACACGATGCCGAGTTGGCGACGATCGGTACGATCACCGCGGATTTGCGGGTGGCGGTGAGCTTGGGTTAGCGCTCAATGGGTGCCGCCGCCTCCCGACGCGAACCAAAAACCTGCATCTCATGGGCTACCGCAAGGGCGCCAACGGCCTGCGATGTGTGATCGATATAACGGCCAGCGTGTCGAAACGCCCACAGTTCCGGCCTGTGCTGAGCAAAAACACTAGACAAATCAGGTATCTTTATTTCCACTGTCAAGTGCCTGCGTTCAGCGCAGGTTGCGTAACGGCTACTTAATGTGCCGCCAGCATTGGCCTACCGCACGGTGCGGCAGGAGCAGCGACCGACCGGTACACGGCCTTCTGGGGCCAAGCCGGCGGCGCATCGATGGGTACGCCCATACCACCTCCGGGCACGCCGCCCGGCCAGGTTTTCGCAAAAATCGCGTTGTTCATGTTGAGTGACGGCGCCAATGTGCACCTGGGAGGAAACACCCATCCGTCGCTGAGGCACAGGGGTGCCGCTGAGGTTGTGCATGGAGCACACAGTGACCAAGGAGATAGACCATGAAACTGGCCTTTATTCTGTGGCTGGCATCCGTTTTACCGCAGCCGGTCGCTGACCCGTTGTGTCTGACCACCACCATTTACCTGGAAGCACGCGATCAGCCGGTTGCCGGCCAGCGTGCGGTTGCCGAAGTGGCGTTGCGCCGGGCCGACAGCGGCCTGTGGGGCGAATCGGTGTGCGCGGTGGTCACCGCCCACAAGCAGTTTGCGCCGGGCATCGTTGACCCGCGCATGCGCCTGAAGAACCCGGTGGCCTGGGCCAAATCGGCGCGCATTGCGTATGCGATGCAGGCCGACTGGGCACTGCCGGTGGGGCAACGTGTCGAACGCGTGCCCGGTGCCAGCCACTTCGTGGCTTTGGACAAGGCCAGCCCGGCCTGGGCCAGCAACACCCCGGTTGCCACCATCGGCGACCACACCTTCTACCGCATCCAGCGGCTGGCGCCATGATCGCTCGCGGCATGCTGGCGGCGCTGAAAGCGTGGCTCAACGCGCCGCGCCCGCGGCGCTTGGAATGCGCTGCCAAGCAACCGCCGTCGGCTCCGCCGCAAGCGCCTTGAGCCGACCTACCACAGCCTTGCGTTGAACGTAGCTCGGATCAAGCGCCAACGGCGCGGATCCGACAAGGGGCTCGCGGGAACGGACATCGCGCGCCGGTTACCGTCGGCTCCGCCGCAAGCGGCTTGAGCCGACCTACAAAGCACGATTGTTGTCAGCCGCGTTTTTCCAGCGGCACGAAGGCGCGATCTTCCGGGCCGACGTAGTTGGCGCTGGGACGGATGATCTTGCCGTCTTCGCGCTGCTCGATTACGTGCGCGCTCCAGCCCGAGGTGCGGGCAATCACGAACAACGGCGTGAACATCGCGGTCGGCACGCCCATCATGTGGTACGCCGAGGCCGAGAACCAGTCGAGGTTGGGAAACATCTTCTTGAGATCCCACATCAGCGTTTCGATCCGCTCGCTGACGTTGAACAGGGTTTCGTTGCCGCCTTCCTTGCACAGCTTGCGGCTGATTTCCTTGATGATCGGGTTGCGCGGATCGCCGATGGTGTACACCGGGTGGCCGAAGCCGATCACGATTTCCTTGCGCTCGACCCGCGCACGGATGTCGGCTTCGGCGTCATCGGGGTTATCGTAGCGGGCGATGATTTCCATCGCCACTTCATTGGCGCCGCCGTGCTTGGGCCCGCGCAGCGCGCCGATGGCGCCGGTGACGCACGAATACAGATCCGAGCCGGTGCCGGCGATCACGCGGCCAGCAAAGGTGCTGGCGTTGAACTCGTGTTCGGCATACAAAATGAGTGAGGTGTCCAGTGCCTTGGCATGCAGCTCGCTCGGCGGCCGGCCATGCAGCAGGTGCAGAAAATGCGCGGCAATCGACTCGTCCTCGCTGCGCACTTCGATGCGGCGGCCGTTGTGGGTGAAGTGATACCAGTACAGCAGCATCGAGCCCAGGCTGGCGAGTAGCCGGTCGGCGATATCACGCGCGCCGGGTGCGCCGTGGTTGTCGTTCTCCGGCAGCACGGTGCCGAGCACCGAGACGCCGGTGCGCAGCACATCCATCGGGTGCGCCGAGGCCGGAATCCGCTCCAGCGTTTCGGTGACGATCAGCGGCAGGCCGCGCAGTGCCTTGAGCTTCTTGCGATAGGCGCCGAGCTGGCTGAAGCTGGGCAGGCTGCCGTGTACCAGCAGATGCGCCACTTCCTCGAAACTGGCTCCAGCGGCCAGGTCTTTGATGTCGTAGCCACGGTAATGCAGGTCGTTGCCGCTGCGGCCCACCGTACACAGCGCGGTGTTGCCGGCAGCGGTGCCGCTGAGGGCGACCGATTTCTTCGGTTTGGGCAGGGTGTTGGCACTGGATTCGGACATGGGGACTCCTGGGTTTTTTCACGCTATGGCGTGGCAATCGAATGCGGTTCGCGACTGCGGTATTACGATTCCTTCGAAAACAGCGCGTCGAGTTTGTCCTCGTAGGCGTGGTAATCGAGAAAATCGTACAGCTCGGCACGGGTTTGCAGGCTGTCGATCAGGTTTTTCTGGGTGCCCTCACGGCGCACGGTCTGATAGAAAGTCAGCGCGGCCTTGTTCATCGCACGATAGGCGCCGCAACAATACAGCGCGATATCGACACCAGCCTGGCGCAACTCGTCGGTGGTAAAGAACGGCGTTGCGCCAAACTCGGTGAGGTTGGCCAGAATCGGCACCTGCACCGCCTGCTTGACGCGGCGGTAGTCGTCCAGGCTGGTCATCGCTTCGGGAAAAATCATGTCGGCGCCGGCTTCGACGTAGGCGCTGGCACGATCAATCGCGGCGTCGAGACCCTCGACGGCGGCGGCATCGGTGCGCGCCATGATCACGAAGCCCGGATCGGTGCGTGCATCCACCGCTGCCTTGATCCGGTCGACCATTTCGGCGGTCGGCACCACTTCCTTGCCGGGGCGATGGCCGCAGCGCTTCTGGCCAACCTGGTCTTCCATGTGCACTGCCGCCACCCCGGCACGGACAAACGAGCGGATCGTGCGGGCGATGTTGAACGCGCCACCCCAGCCGGTGTCGATATCGACCAGCAGCGGCATGCCAGTGGCGTCAACGATGCGGCGCGCGTCGATCAACACGTCTTCCATGGTGCTGACGCCCAGATCCGGCATGCCCAGCGAATTGGCCGCCACCCCGCCGCCAGACAAATACAACGCCCGGTAGCCGGTGCGCTTGGCCATCAAGCCGGCGTAAGCGGTTATCGCGCCCATCACCTGCAATGGGGTTTCGGCAGCCAGCGCGGCGCGAAAACGCGCGCCCGGGGACGGATGGCTCATGATCGCTCCTGCGCGGAAAGCGTTCATTTTAGCGCGCTTTGCCGCTGGCTTATGCCTCGGGCAGCACCGCCACGCGCGTGAGCGACGCGCCCTTGCACGGCCCCGCCACGCACAGGCCGCTGGCCATGTCGAAGCTGGCGCCGTGGGCAGCACAAACCAGCCGCCCGCGATCGATCAAAAACGCGCCCGGCGCCCAGTCGAGCCGGCGTCCGGCGTGCGGGCAGACGTTGCGAAACGCGTGCACGCAGCCAGCCACGCGGGTGACGATCAACGACGCGGCGTCACCGTCAATCGCAAGCACTGCCTCGCTGGCAGCACCTTCCGGCAGCTCCGCCAGCACCGCGTTTAACGAAACGCTTACGTCTGTATTGTCATCCGGCTGTAGCATGTTTGTGCGCCATGTCACATCGTGGCCTTGATCTTCGCACAACCGCACCACAGGCTAGGCACCCATGATCTCAGTTCGCAACTTCTCCACATCACGCGCCCTGCGCAATCCGGTCGTGCGCGTGTTGCTGGCGCTGCTCGGCTTGGCGTTGCTCAGCATGGTACTGGTGTTCGGTGTCGTGGTGGGTACGCTGATGATCGCCTTCGGCCTGTTGCGGCGGGTGCTGACGCAGAAAACGCCAGTGGCCACTCGCGCCGGCAGCGTGATCGATGGCGAGTACCGCGTCGTCGGCGACGGCAAGGCTTCGCTGGCACGTTGATCCGCAATCGGCGCGGCCGCGTTACACTGCCGCCTTTTGCGAGCCCGCCCGATGCCTGATCCGATCGTTGCCGCCCCGGCCGCCCCCACCCTTGCGGTGCGCGGTGATGCCCGCCGTTTTCCGGTACATCGCATTTACTGCGTCGGCCGCAATTTCGCCGAGCATGCGCGCGAAATGGGGTCTGAAATCGATCGTGGCACGCCGGTATTTTTCATGAAGCCCGCCGACGCGGTGCTGGCCGGTGGTGGCGAACAGCCGTTCCCCAGCGCCACCAGCGACCTGCATCACGAAGTGGAACTGGTGGTTGCACTGGGCCGTGATGCCGAGGGTGAAGTGACCGCCGATCAGGCGATGGCGTTGGTGCTGGGCTACGCGCTGGGACTCGACCTCACTCGTCGCGATCTGCAAGCCAAAGCCAAGGCCAAGGGCCTGCCGTGGGATACCGCCAAGGGCTTCGACCGCTCGGCGCCGATCAGTGAAGTGATTCCAGCCGCACAATTCGGCGCACTCGCCGCGCAACGGCTCATGCTCAGCGTCAACGGCAGCGTCCGCCAGCAGGCGCCGCTGTCGGACATGGTGTGGTCGGTGCCGGAAATCATTGCCGAACTCTCGCGTTTGTATGAGCTGCGTGCTGGCGACCTGATCTTCATGGGCACGCCGGCCGGCGTCGCCGCATTGCAACCGGGCGACCGCTACCACGCCGCCATCGATGAGCTGCTGCACCTCGACGGCAGCTTCACCTCCCGCTGATGGGTGATGCCGGTAAAGTGGCGCGATCGCCTTCAATTCCGATGGCGAGCACTGACGTGGGGAGCGCGCAATGAGCCTGATTTCGGAGTTCAAGCAGTTTGCGATGCGTGGCAATGTCGTCGATCTGGCGGTGGGCGTGGTGATCGGCGCGGCGTTCGGCAAAATCGTGTCGGCACTGGTCAGCGGCATCATCATGCCGGTGGTCGGCGTGCTGGTTGGTGGCGTCAATTTTGCCGATCTGGCGATCACCCTCAAACGCGGTGCCGAAGGGGTCGAGCCGGTGCTGTTGCAGTACGGCTTGTTCGTGCAAAGCACGGTCGACTTCGTGATCATCGCGTTTGCGATTTTCATTGCCATCAAGCTGATGAACAAAATGCAGCGCAAGCAGGAACAGGCACCACCGGCACCGGCCGCACCCAGCGCCGAGGTGCAACTGCTGACCGAAATCCGCGACGCACTGAAGAAATAATCCCGCACCGATCTGGAGTTCACATGGCTACCCGTGTCCTGGCGCTTGCCGCCCTATTGATTGCATCGCAGCCAGCATTCGCCAGCGAGGCGGCATTCACGCCCGATGACCTGCACACCGCCGCGTATTTGCGTGATCTCGCCAACGGCGGCTCTGCGGCCTACGACATCGTGGAATCGTTGACCACCGAAGTTGGCCCGCGCATGGCCGGCAGCGACGCCGACCCGCGTGCCGTGGCGTGGGCGCAAGCCAAGTTCCGCGAGCTGGGTTTCGATCGCGTCTGGACCGAGCCGGTGAGCTTTCCGCTTTGGCGTCGCGGCGCCGAGCAGGCGCAAGTGCTTTCGCCCTACCCGCAGCCGCTGCATATCACTACGCTGGGCTTGAGTGTCGGCAGCAATGGGCCGCTCGAAGGCGAGGTAGTGGCATTCGCCGATCTGGCGGCGCTGAGCGCGGCACCGGCCGGCAGCCTTGATGGCAAGATTGCCTTCATCGCCAATCGCATGACCCGCTCGCGCGATGGCAAGGGTTACGGTCCGGCAGTTGCCGCGCGTTCGCGCGGCGCCAGCGAAGCGTCCGGCAAGGGTGCGTTGGCATTGTTGATTCGCTCGATCGGTACCGATCACGCCCGGATGCCGCATACCGGCGCATTGCAGTACGCCGAGGGCAATGACGCGCCACCGCGCATCCCGGCCGCAGCGTTGTCCAATCCCGATGCTGACCTGCTCGCCAACATGGTCCGGCGCGGCCAGCCGGTGCGATTGCGCCTGAACATCGATGCCGGTGTCGTCGGTGAGGCGACCTCGTACAACGTGATCGGCGAAATCACCGGCAGCGAGCAGCCCGAGCAGGTGGTCCTCATCGGTGGTCACCTCGACTCCTGGGACCTTGGTACCGGCGCCATCGATGACGCCTCGGGGGTCGCCATCACAATGGCTGCCGGCGCCATGATTGGCGATCTTAAAACACCGCCCAAGCGCAGCATCCGGGTGATCGCGTTCGCCAACGAAGAACAAGGTCTGTTTGGCGGCAAGGCGTATGCCGAACAGCACAAAACCCAAATCAGCCAGCACATCCTCGGCGCCGAGAGCGACTTCGGCGCCGGCCGCATCTATGCGCTGCGCGCGGGCACCAGCGATGCCACTCGGCCGACGATCGCCGCTATTGGTGAGGTGCTGGAACCGTTGGGTATTACCTACGAAAGCGAGGGCGGCGGCCCCGGCCCGGATATCATCGCGGTGGCGGGGCGCGGCATGGCCTGGGCGCAACTGGCGCAAGATGGCGGCGACTACTTCGACTACCACCATACCGCCAACGACACCCTGGACAAGATCGACCCACGCGCGCTGGATCAACAAGTCGCCGCCTACGCGGTGCTGGCGTATCTTGCCGCGCAGACCGATGGCGGCTTTGGCAGCGCCGCGAAACCTGAAGCGCCCTGAGGCACACTGCAATCTGCGAACACCGTGATCGGTCGCTACACGATCGTGAAATTCAACAGCACAGCAAGCCGTCCGCAAAGGGCGCAAAGGGCGCAAAGGGAACATTGAAAATCCATCACCCCAGCGCACGCTGGGGTCCATGTTGCCAGTGCATGGATTCCTGCTCGCGCAGGAATGACGGCAGTGCAAGCAGCATGCCGGACTTGCTGCTGATCTACTCCGCGTGTCCTTTGCGCACTTCGCGTCCTGTGCCGACCGCTTTGCGTTTGCAGTTACTGCGCGTTTTCGTTGCCGCTGGTGGCAGTCGCAGCCAACCCACAACCCACCCCGGTGCCGCCCAAGCCGCAATAGCCCTGCGGGTGCTTCGACAGGTATTGCTGATGCTCGTCCTCAGCGAAATAAAACGGCGGCAACGGAAACAGCAGCTCAGTGCTGATGGTGCCGAAGCCGGCATCGTGCAGCCGCTGTTGGTAGGCATCGCGGCTGGCGAGCGCGGCTTGATGGCAGACGTCATCGGCGCAGGCTATCAACGAGCGGTACTGGCTGCCGACATCATTGCCCTGGCGCATACCCTGGGTCGGGTCATGGCCCTCCCAGAACCGGCGCAGCAAATCACCCAATGCGATCCGGGACGCATCGAACAACACCCGCACCACCTCGGCATGGCCAGTGCGGCCCGAGCACACGTCACGGTAACCGGGATTCGCCATGCTGCCACCCGCGTAACCGACCGCAGTGGTCAGCACCCCTGGCAGCGACCAGAAAATCCGCTCGGCACCCCAGAAACAGCCCATGCCGAACAACACCTCGGACTGCCCGGCGAACGGGCCGCGCAGCGAGCGGCCATGCACATGGTGACGATCGAGCACGGTCATCAGAAGTACAACCGTGCTGCGGGGTCGCCCACGCTGCTGCTATCGACCGCAATCATGTGGGTCTGATTGATGCCGCGATGGCGCGCGGCGAGCAGGGCCTTGCCGGCGCGATCGAGCACAGTTATCACCTTGCTTTCGGCCGATGCACGCACCGTGCCGCCCACACCCAGAGTGAACTGACACAGCCCAAGCGGACTGGGCACGCGGATGTCGGATGCGCCCAGACGCAACTTGTCGGCGATGGCACGCGCCTGCTCCAGCGTTTTGCCGGGTAGTACCAACAAAAACTCCTCGCCATTGAGACGTCCCACGCAATCGCCCACCGTCAGCGCTTGCCGCACCAATTCAGCCAGCGCGCACAGGCCATCGTCGGCCACCGCATGGCCATGGCGTTCGGCAAGCTGGCTCAGGCGATCGATCCCCAGCAGCAACACCGCCAGCGACGTGCGCCGGGCAAGCGCGGATTCCAGTTCACGCGAGAGGATGGTTTCAATGGCCTTCCGGTTGAGCACACCGGTCAGTGGGTCGCGCTCGGTCTTGGCGGCCAGCTCCTGGGCAGCACGCGCATCGTCCGCGGCCTGCATCGCCATGGCGACAAACTCGCTGGCTTCGCGCAATTCCGATGGCGAAAATGCCTGCCACGCCGGACGCTCGATCAGCAGCACGCCCCATGCGGGCCGCGGCATCGGCAATGGAATGATGGCGTATGCCGCTTCCGCATATTGCGCATCCGCTGATTCATCGCTGGAATCTTCCAGGCGCAGTTGCACCGGCTTGTTGCTGCGACAAAGACCCTTCATCGCGCCGCCACGGGTGCTGAGCATCTGTTCAAAATGCTCCTTGGCAGCCACCGGTTCGGCAATCAGGTGATCGCCACCCTGATAGCCGAAAACAGCGACTGCGGAACGCCGCTGCGGCACCACCTGACTGACCGCATCGAGCATCCGTCGCAACGCAATCCAGGCGAGGTCGGCCACCGGCGCGGCACGCAAACCGCTTTGCAACGACTCCACCAGGTGCCGCCGCACTTTTTCCGATTGCAGGCTGGCGTTGGCCTGTTCCATGGCCAGCCGGGCGCGATCGCGTTGCTTGCGGAACTCCATTACCTGATCGGCCATGGCCAGCGACAACAAAAACGCGGCGAACGCCAGTGCGGTCTGGAATCCATACATCGTCACGCTGTTGTGCGGCATCCAGCCCAGCGGAATCAGGGCGCGCACCAGCACCGCTGCATAGACCATCGACCAGATGAACAACATCGGCCGTGCCAGCGGCTGACGACGGCGCAACGCCAACACCGAGGCCGTGATCACCAGCACCGCCGACAGCACCCCGAGCAGCAGCGAGGCGACCTGCAACTGCGGCAAAAACGCACGCAAGTTGAGGGCGCAGGCGAGCGCCAGCAGCAGTGACAAGCGGGCGACCCAGAGCAGCATGAAATCACTGCGCGGCGCATCACGGCCGCCATTGGCAAACGCACGCGCCAGCATCGCGGTAAACGCGGTCAGCAGACTGGCCAGCGCCAAAAGGCCCAACTCGCGCCAGTACGCCAGTATGTCGAGCACCGGCAAGGCGTAGGCGTGGCCATTGATCGACAACAACAAAAACAATGCCGTCGCGGTGAACCCCACATAGGCGCCGTGGGTGCGATCACGCAACGCGATGTACATGGCCAACCCGGTCAGCGCCAGCACCAACAAACCGGCGTACATCGCCGCCAGCAAGATCACGCTGTCGCGATCCATGGCTTGGTATTGCGCTTCGCTGAGCAGCAGCGGGCGCAGGTTGACCGCAACATTGCTGCGCACCTGCAGCAACAACTCCAGCGATTGCGAGCCATAGCCGCGCAGCGGGAAGCGAAAACCCGAGGAAAAGGCCGGGTCATCCGGCTCCGGCCGAAAGAACTGGCGCGATACTTCGACAAAATCGCCGTTGCCATCGCGTTGCAGCAGGATCAGATCGGTAAGCGTGACGCGATCGAACCAAAGCACCCAGCGATCATCGGCGGACGCCGGCAAGGTCGCGGTGATACGCAGCCAATAGACCATTGCCGGATTACCGGCAAAGTGCAGGCGGCTGACATCGCGCGGCTGCCATGCACCGGCATCGCCGCGCAGTATCTGGCGCACGGTGTAGGGCTGATCGCTGGCGATCACTGCGGTTTCCAGCACCGCATCGCTGGCCGCAGCCATTTGCGGCGTCAGCAGCAGGCCGAGCGCAATGCCCGTTGCAACGATCCATGTTTTGCACGCGTGTGTCATCGGCTACGCCCTGATCACACCAGTTGACACCGTGGCGACCTGCACACCACGGCGACCCTGGCCGTTCCCCTGTGCAGCCATGCTATACCGGGAACGGCGTCTGCGGAATGACCAAACCGCTACTCGGGACTCGGGAAAAAGCAAATGGTCCGCAAAACACGCTAAGTTCGCAAAGAAAAGCCCGAATTGTGATTTACTCGCTTTGCGTTGTTCGCGTGCTTTGCGCACCCGCCCAATGTGCTTTGCCGTCCTTCGCAATGCTCCGGCGCACCGGGGAATCTCACACGGGCGTGAATACCGTGGCGTCGTCGCCGTCAAGCGCGGGATTCGCATCGTCTGCTGCACTCGGCAACGCATCGCGCCCCGCCTGCCACGCGGCGATTTCGGCGCGAGCCGGGGCGAGCGCCGAATCGGGCACCGCCACCACTACCAGACCCTGGGTCGGCAACTCGCCGATGCCACCGGTGAGAAACTCGCCGCGTACCCAAGCCGGGATGCCCACGTTTTCCAGCAGGTCCTTCACCAGATGCGCGTCGATCACATTTTCTGCCTCGTAAACTACCCGCATGGTGCCTCCCGCGCAGCCGTCTTGCAGGAGCATAGCGCATGGCGGCGGTGACCGGCCGCTGTGGCCGCGCATCAATCGCGGCGCCAGGCCAGTTCCACAAACAGCGCGCGGCCGGCACCGGGAAAATAGCGAAACGTGGCGAAGCCCAGATCGGCACGCTCGGCATAGCGACGATCGCTGAGATTCATCACCCGTACCGCCAACTGCCAATCGTTCGGCAACGCGCGCTGCCAGCGCAGATGCAGCAAATCATGCCCGCCATAACGTGCGCTGTTGCCGGCATCGAGCCAGTACGCACCGACATGCACCCATTCCAGTTCAAAACGTCCGGCACCCGGTTGCGCGTGGCCAACACGCGCGCCGGCCAGCCAGCGCGGCGCCGTGTCCACCGCATTGCCGCTGCGAATATGCTCGCCACCGGCGATATCGCGGTCGAACGCGTAGCGATGGCGAGCGTAGGCCGCATTGCCCTGCACCCACCACTCGGGTTGCAGTTGCCAGCGGCCTTGCAGCTCGATGCCGCGATGACGGGTGGCGCCGTCGGAAAAGTTGAACCCCAGCGCGTCACGGCCAATGACATGACGTTTGCGGTAGCGGTAGGCATCGATATCGAATTGCACGTCGCCGCTGATGTGGCGCAAGCCCAGTTCCGGGCCATGCAGGGTTTCCGGCACCAGATCGGCCACGTCCTGGCCACGTTGCAAGCGATACAACTCGCCCGTCTGCGGCATGCGAAACGCCTGCGCATAACGCGCAACCAACGCCGTACGGGTGTTCAGCGGCAGGCGCAAGCCCAGTTGCGCGCTGGCATCGTCGAATACATCACGGCGGTCGCCAGGCCGGTTGAACAAACAACCGCCAAAGCCGCAGGGCGTGCCGTCGTCGCGCAGATTGCCATCACCGGCGCGGTTGTCGTAGCGATAGCGCAAGCGCTCGGCGCGCACGCCGGCGCTCAATTGCAGCCGGCCCACGTGCGCTTGCAGCTGCGCAAACAACGCGCTGTTGAACGAGTCCACGCGGTAATCGTAGTGCCGCCCCAGTGGGCGGATCGCTAGCAGCGCCGCGCTGCCTGCCGCAAGCGTATCCTGGCGTTCGCGCAACTCGCCGCGCGTCCACTCCAGATCGACGCCGGCCTGCACATCCAAAGCCCCTTGCCGCCGCCACAGCAACTGCGTGCCAGCGCTTTGCGTAGCGGAAAGCTCGCGCGGCTTGCCGGGAATGAAGTGCTGCAAAAAATCCATGCGCTGGTAGCGCGCATACGGCACCCAACTCAAGCTGTGCTGCGCGCCCAACGCCCACTGCCAATGCCCCTGTGCCTGCATGCTGGTGGCATCGCGGAATGCCTCCGGGTTTTCGTTGCGCGTGCGGCGGGCGTCACGAAAGGCATCACGGCCGGTAATGAAGCCGGCGGTCTCCTGGTTCAGATTGCTGATCGCCAGTTGCAAACGCGGCGCACCGAAGCCAGCGGGCTGCTGCCATTGCAGGCGCAGCTTTTGCTGATCGAAACCTTCCTGGCTGCGAAAACTGTCGCTGCTCACGCCGTAGGTATCGATTCGCCACGGGTTGCCAGCCAATCCACCGGCCACGCTGCCCTGGGCACGGCGGTAGCGGTTCGGCCCGAACTCCAGCGCGAATGCCTGCGCCGGGCTGTCATCGGGACCGCGTGGGCGCACGTTGATCACGCCGTGCAGGGCATTGGAACCGTGTACCGCAGCGCCCGGCCCACGCAGCACTTCCACCGCACCGGCCTGTTCGGTATTCAACTCGAACAATTGATTGACATTGCACCAACCCGCCGGCCGGCTCGGCACGCCGTCATCGAGCATCAGAAACGCACCGCAGGCACCAGCGCCGGTCAACACCGGCGAGCGGATCGCGACCAGTTGCTCCTGGCCGCTGCCACGGCTGATCCACGCGCCCGGCACCCGCGTCAGCAGTTCATTGGCGTGGGTTGCGGCTACTCCCGCGATGGTGTCGGCATCCAGCACGCTCACTGCCGCAACTTGCGCCGCCACCGGTTGCGGCCGGCGCGCGGTGACGGTGACGGTGTCGAGGACGCGGGCATCGGCGGACACCGTAGCGGCGAGTAGGGCAAGGGCAAGCATGGCGCAATACTACACAGCAGGCACGCGCGAGCGCTGCGCGAGTGGGCGCGCCTGCCCACTGCGCCTATATCAATCGTGATCTATCATGCGATCAGTGACCGGCAAAGAATTCATCGCCAAGCTCAAGGCCGCAGATTGGTCGGTCAGCCGCATACACGATAGCCATCATATTCTGGTCAAAGGCGACCAAGCCGTTCCGGTTCCGGTTCCGGTTCATCGCGCCGCTGCCGCTCTTGGCAAGCGCCTGGTGCTTACCCTCGAGTAGCAACGCATCGGCGGATCAGTCGGTCGCACCTGACGAATAAACGCGCTCGCCACCTGCGCGAATCGAGGCTGGTCGAGCCAATGCCGGATCCTGCCCTGTTACCATGAGCGGTTTCCCAAACGATACGCTGCCATGTCCGACCTCAGCCCGCCGCCCAGCGACCCGATCCGCACTGATTTCATCCGCCAGATCGTGCGCGATGACCTTGCCAGCGGCAAGCACGCGGCCATCCGCACCCGCTTTCCGCCGGAACCGAACGGCTATCTGCATCTGGGCCACAGCAAGGCGATCTGCCTGAGCTTTGGCGTGGCTGCCGAGTTCGGCGGCGATTGCAACCTGCGCTTTGACGACACCAACCCGGCCAGGGAAGACCCCGAGTATGTGGCAGCGATCAAGGAAGACGTGCGCTGGCTCGGCTATGAATGGCACGAACTGCGCCATGCCTCGGATTACTTCGAGGTGTTTTATCTGGCTGCGGAAAAGCTGATCGCGCAGGGCGATGCCTACGTGTGCGACCTGTCGGCCGAGCAGGTGCGCGACTATCGCGGCACCCTCACCGAGCCGGGCCGCGATTCGCCCAACCGCCAGCGCAGCATCGCGGAAAACCTCGACCTGTTCCGGCGCATGCGTGCCGGCGAGTTTGCCGATGGCGCGCGTACGCTGCGCGCGAAGATCGACATGACCAGCGGCAACATCAACCTGCGCGATCCGGCGCTGTACCGCATCAAGCGGGTCACCCACCAGAACACCGGCGATGCCTGGTGCATCTACCCGATGTACGACTTGGCGCATGCACTGTCCGATGCCATTGAAGGCATTACCCATTCGCTGTGTACGCTGGAGTTCGAGGATCATCGGCCGCTGTATGACTGGTGCGTGGACAAGGTCGATCTGGCTGGCCATCGCGAACTGCTCGCCTCGCTCAGCGCACAAGGTCTGCCGCTGGAAGCGGCCAAGCCGCGCCAGATCGAGTTTTCGCGCTTGAACATCAACTACACGGTGATGAGCAAGCGCAAGCTGATGACGCTGGTCACGGAAGGCCTGGTCGATGGCTGGGACGACCCGCGCATGCCCACCTTGCAGGGTATGCGCCGGCGCGGTTACACCCCGGGCTCGCTGCGCCTGCTGTGCGATCGCGTCGGCATCAGCAAACAAAACTCGGTCACCGATTATTCGCTGCTCGAAGCCTGCTTGCGCGAAGACCTCGATAGCCGCGCGCCGCGCCGCCTGGCGGTGCTCAACCCGCTCAAACTGGTGATCACCAATCTTGCCGCCGATCACGAGGCGATATTGTGTTTTCCCAACCACCCCAAGGACGCCAGCCAAGGTAGCCGCGAGGTGCCGTTTTCTCCCGAACTGTGGATCGAGCAGGACGATTTCATGCGCGAGCCGGTGAAGGGTTTCCATCGTTTGATGCCTGGCACCGAAGTGCGGCTGCGCGGGGTCGGCATCATCCGCTGCGACGAGGTGGTGCTCGACGGTGCACAGGTGCGCGAGCTGCGTTGCAGCCTGGACCTGGCAACCCGCCACGGCCAGCCCGGCGCCGAACGCAAGGTCAAGGGCACCATCCACTGGGTCAGTGCGCGCCACGCGGTGGCCGCCGAGGTGCGTCTGTACGACCGCCTGTTCACCGTCGCTGATCCGGACGACGACAGCGATGGTCGCAGCTACCGCGACTACCTCAATCCCGATTCGCGCCAGATTGTCGCGGCCTGGATCGAACCGGCTGCGGCGCAGGCGGCGCCGGAGCAATCATTCCAGTTCGAACGCGTGGGTTACTTTGTCGCCGATCGCCGCGATCACAGCGCCGCGGCACCCGTGTTCAACCGCAGTGTGACCCTGCGCGATGTGTGGGCGAAGCAGGCGGCCGGCAAATGAACCCGATTCGCGCAATGCTTCACAGCGGTTCCGTGCTGCTGGTGCTCGCTGTGTGCGCCTGCGCTGCATCGGCCGAGAAGCAGGTGACAGCACCTGCTGTCAAGGCCGGCATCGTCGATTACCGTTGCCAGGCCGACCGCGATTGCGCGGTCAAGAATGTCGGAAATTGCTGTGGCTACTACCCGGCCTGCGTCAACACCGACAGCCCGACCTACCCCGAGCAAGTGCGCGCCGACTGCGCACGCGAAGGTAAAATGGCGGTGTGCGGCTTCCGTGAAATCAGCGCGTGCAGTTGCCAGCAAGGTCGCTGTGAAGCAATCACAACCCCGCTAACGGCCGTCAGCGATCAGGGGCACCTCGAAAAACCGTCGCGAGCGGCCCGAGTGCAAGGCGCACGGGGCACAGGAACCTCAGTGTACATGCAGGTACATGACGATTCCGAGCACCGCGCAACGCCGCAAGCGGGTCGCGCAGCAGGTTTTTCAAGTGACCCTCAGGAGGCGCAGTGATGCTGCATGCCCACGTCCACCTCAGTTTGCCGGCCTGGGTACACGAGCAGGTCGATTTGAACCGCAACTTCGACGATGACTCCAGCAAGGTGGCGCTGGCGATCGAACTGGCGCGCCTGAATGTGGCCAATGCCAGCGGCGGGCCGTTCGGTGCAGCGATCTTCGATGCTGTCGGCCGCGTGCTGTCGATCGGCGTCAACCGGGTGATCCCGGAAACGTGCTCGGTGGCGCACGCCGAGATGATGGCGTTCATGATTGCGCAGCAGCGCAGTCAGCAATATCGCCTCAATGCCATTGGCGGCCCGATCACCCTGGCCAGCTCGGCGCAACCGTGCTGCATGTGCTACGGCGCCACCTTCTGGGCCGGCATCGACCGGCTGCTGATCGGCGCCCGCGCCAGCGATGTGATGGCGCTGACCGAGTTCGACGAAGGCCCACTGCCCGCCGACTGGATCGGCGAACTGGAGCGGCGCGATATTGCGGTTTACCGCGACATTCAACGCGAGGCTGCGTGTGCGGTGCTGCGTCGTTACGGCGAGCAGGCCGGTGGCGAATACTGAAGGAAACCTCTCGAAACCTGCTGTGCGACCCGATTGCTGCGTTGCGCAGTGCTCGGAATTTTCATGTACCCGCGTACACTGCGGTTCCTGCGCTCCGCGCGCCTTGCACTCGGTCGCCTGCTGCGCAGGGTGCGCCTTTCCTTCGCCGCTGCGCGGCTCGCTCGGTCGGGCCGCTCGCGACGGTTTCTAGAGGTTCCCTGAATTGACCGCCACATCTCTTGATGGATTGCTGTGCTGGTGCCGACCGGGCTTTGAGCCCGAACTGGCGGCGGAACTGGGTGAGCGCAGCGCAGCGCTTGGCGTGGGCGGCTACGCCCGTACCGAGCGGCAAAGCGGTGTGGTGCTGTGGCTCGGTGCCGACGGCGCGGCACTCGATCAGGCGCTGCCGTTTCGCGAACTGATTTTCGCGCGGCAAAAGTTGCGCATTCTGGCCGAACTCAAGCCACTCGATCCGCACGACCGGATCACGCCGATGCTGGCGGCGCTCACCGGCCACGGCGTGTTTGGCGAGGTCTGGGTGGAACATGCCGATTCCGAACTGGGCCGCCCGCTGGCGGCACTGGCACGCAGCTTCGCCAACGCCCTGCGTCGGCCGTTGCGCGAACACGGCATTTTGACGGCGACGGACGACGCAACCTTGCCGCGTCTGCACGTATGTTTTCTCGACGGCGCTCATGCATTGCTGGCCAGCAGCCGGCCGCACGATGCCTCGCCGTGGCCGCTGGGTGTGCCGCGTTTGCGCAGCCATGCCGATGCACCCTCGCGCTCGGCACTCAAACTCGAAGAAGCGCTGTTCACCCTGCTTGATGCCGGTGAGCGCACCCAGTTGCTGCGGCCGGGCATGCGCGCTGCCGATCTGGGCGCCGCACCCGGCGGCTGGAGTTGGATATTGAGCCGCCATGGCATACAGGTCAGCGCCATCGACAACGGGCCGATGGCCGACAGCGCCATGGCCACCGGCCTGATCACTCATCAGCGCGCCGACGGCTTCCGTTGGCAACCGACCAAAGCGCTGGACTGGATGGTCTGCGACATGGTCGAACAACCGCGTCGGGTGGCAACACGCATGGGGGAATGGTTCGCCAATGGCTGGTGCCGACAGGCGATATTCAACCTGAAATTGCCGATGAAAAAGCGCTGGCTGGAAACCACCCTGTGCCTGGACTTGCTGCAACAACGCGCCGGGCACGCGCTGACGGTACGTGCGCGTCAGCTGTATCACGACCGCGAAGAGATCACCGTGTTTGCGCAGATGCGGTGAATGAGGCCGGGACTGGGGACTGGGAAATGCCAAGAAGCCGGGACTCGGGACTCGGGACTCGGGACTCGGAAAAGCCACAGCGAAAGCTCAAAGCAAAATCTGGCAAGGTTGTCGTCCCGAGTCCCGAATCGCCTCAACCCGCGGCGTAAATCGCGCCGAGCACGCGCGGCCCGCGCGCGCCGGTCACTTCGCAGCGGTTGCCGGCACGGCCGGCCAAGGTCTCGCATGCCAGCCAGGCAAAGCCCACGGCCTCGACAAAATCCGGATCGAGGCCAAACGACGCGGTGCTGGTCAGGGCGACGTCGGGCAAGTGCACCTGCAAGCGCTGCTGCAATACCGGGTTATGGACGCCACCGCCGCAGACCAACAGCCTGCGCGTGGCCGGTGCACTGGCGCGCAGCGCATCGGCAATGCTCAATGCACTGAGCTCGCACAACGTCGCCTGCACATCATTGATGGCGATCGTGCGCGTGCCCATCACCGCACGCAGCCAGCGCAACTGAAACTGATCGCGGCCGGTGCTTTTGGGTGGCGACCGGGCGAACCACGGATCGGCGTACAACGCCGCCAGCAACGCGTCGTCGATGATGCCCGAACCCGCGAGTTCGCCATTGGCATCGAAGGGTTGCCCGAAATGCGCGGCGTACCAGGCATCCATCAGGCCGTTGGCCGGCCCGCTATCGAATCCACGCACCGGCCCGGTGCGTGGCAGCAGCGTCAGGTTGGCGATACCACCGAGGTTGAGTACCGCGCGATCTTCGTCGGCGCTGTGCCACAGGGCGGCATGAAAAGCCGGCATCAGTGGCGCGCCGTGGCCGCCTGCCGCCACGTCACGACGGCGAAAATCGGCCACAGTGGTTATCGCGCAGCGCTCGGCAATCTGGTTGGGATCACCCACCTGCATGCTGTAACCCAGCGCCGCTTCGGGATTGTGGCACAGCGTTTGCCCATGCGAGCCAATCGCCGTGATCTGCGCGCGCTCCACCCCGGACTGCCCGATCACGGCTTCGGCGGCCTCGGCAAACGCGCGGCCAATGGCGGTGTCGAGCCGCGCCAACGCATCGAGGGTTACCTGCGCGCTGGCCTGCGACAGTTCCAGCACCTGCTCACGAATGGCCGCACTGTAGGGCACCGTGCGTGCCGCATGAATCTGCAAACGTGGCGCAAACGACACCAGCGCGGCATCGATGCCGTCGGCGCTGGTGCCCGAGATCAGGCCGAGATAATAGCTCTGCGCCAGCACATTCAACGCGCCGCGAAGCGACGCGCCTGCAACAGTGCCAACTGCGTACGCATCGGCATCACCTGTGCGGTGAAGCGCGCCATCTCCACACGCGGCAGCGGCTCGGGCTTGGGCAGGGTCACCTTCAACGGATCGCGATGCACGCCGGCGACGCGGAACTCGTAGTGCAGATGCGGGCCACTGGCGAGGCCGGAGGCGCCAACGTAACCGATCACCGAGCCTTGCACGACGCGCTGACCGGTGCGGTATTTTCCGAACTTCGACATATGCCCGTACAAGGTGGTGTAGCCGCGGCCGTGATCGAGAATCACCGCGCGACCATAGCCATTTTGCCAGCCAGCAAATGCCACCCGGCCATCGCCGGCAGCGCGGATCGGGGTACCCGAGCGCGCTGCATAATCGACGCCCTTGTGGGCGCGCACCCTGCCGAGGATCGGGTGCCTGCGCGCAGACGAAAAGCGCGAACTGATGCGTGCGAACTCGATCGGCATGCGCAGAAAGCTCTTCTTCACCGGCCGGCCTTCTTCGTCGTAATAACCCAGCTTGCCGTCGCTGCCAGCGTAGCGGTAGGCGGCGTATTCGCGCCCCTGGTTGACAAAGGTTGCCGCCACGATGTCGCCGCTGCGCACAAACTCACCGTCACGCCAGATTTCCTCGTAGACCACGGTGAAGCGGTCGCCGCTGCGGATGTCCTGCGCAAAGTCGATGTCATAGCCAAACACATTGGCCAATTCCAGCAAGGTGGCATCGCGCAAACCGGCTGCGGCACCGGCAGCAAACAGCGAACTGCGGATTTCGGCGGAAGCCACCTGCACCCGGGTTTGCACTTCACGCTGGCTGACCACTTGATCGACCCGATCACCATCGAGCCGCAACTGCACGCGCTGGCTGTCGTCACGATCGAAGCGGATCGCCCGCAAGTTGCCGCCGTCGCCGATGTCGAACGCCAACTCGGCACCAACCTGCAACTGGGTGAGTGGCTTGCGCGCGCCCGGATAGTCGAGCAGCTTGTAAACGTCAGCCATGGCAATGCCGAGGTTGGCGCAGATCTGACCCAAGGTCTGGCCGGCGGCCACCTTGACCGTCTGCCACTGCGTCTGCGCCGTTCCCGGGCTGGCCGCCAGCGCATCACGCGGAGGCAACTGCACGACAACGTCGACGCGCGTTGTGGTCGCCGCCTGCACCGCGCGGGTGAGACCGGGCACGATCGCCATCACCATCACCACGATGGCCAGCAACAGCGCCGCAATCAACCAGTGTTCATGCGAAAACCGTTGCCACAGCGTAGCCAGCGATGCTGCCGGCGCGGTGCCGGTGGCGGATTGTGGCCGCCGCACGGCCTGTACGCGCGGTTGCGCCGCAAATAGCCTTCCCCAACGATTTTTCACACGCCCGCCCGATAGCCGTTCTGCGATCACCTTACCTAGCTCGTCAACGCACGTCAAACCCTTGCCAACACTGGCTTTTTTGTGCGTTTGCCGTTAACGTTGACTTAACGTGAGTCGCGGCCGCAGTGGCCGGCATGTTGCATGCCGATGCCAGCGCCGCGCCGCAATCCAACCACCTTGCCGCGGCCCTGGTCGGCTGCGGCACGGTGTGGCCAAAACTGCGACATGTCACCACCGAGACCACCATGAGCCCTACCACTGACGCCCTGGCGCTGATTGCGCGCGGTGCCGAATCGATAGTCAAACCCGAAGAACTGCAACAGCGCCTGGCGACGGGGCGGCCGCTGCGGGTCAAAGCTGGCTTTGACCCCACCGCACCGGATCTGCATCTGGGCCACACCGTATTGCTGAACAAGATGCGTCAGTTTCAGGATCTGGGTCATCAGGTGATTTTTCTGATCGGCGATTTCACCGGCATGATCGGCGATCCGTCGGGCAAAAACGCCACCCGCAAACCGCTCAGCCGCGAGGATGTGGCGCGCAATGCCGAGACCTATGCCGAGCAGGTGTTCAAGGTGCTCGATCGCGAGCGCACCGAGTTGCGCTTCAACTCCGAGTGGTTCGATCGCATGAGCGCGGCCGACATGATTCGGCTGGCGGCGCAGCACACGGTTGCACGCATGCTGGAGCGCGATGATTTTGCCAAGCGTTTCGCCGGCCAGCAGCCGATCGCCATCCACGAGTTTTTGTACCCGTTGGTGCAAGGCTACGATTCGGTGGCGCTCAACGCTGATGTCGAGCTGGGCGGTACCGACCAGACCTTCAACCTGCTGATGGGCCGCACCTTGCAGGCGCACTACGGCCAGCCACCGCAGATCGTGTTGACCATGCCGCTGCTGGAAGGGCTGGACGGCATCAACAAGATGTCCAAGTCGCTGGACAACTACATCGGCATCAACGAGCACGCGATCGACATGGTCAGCAAGACGATGAAGATCGACGACAACCTGATGTGGCGCTGGATCGAACTGCTGAGCTTCGATATTTCACTGGCTGAACTGGCTCGCCTGCGCACCGATGTTGCTGCCGGCAGCGTGCATCCGCGTGACATCAAATTGCGTCTGGCGCGCGAACTGGCTACCCGCTTCCACGATGCCGCCGCCGCCGAACAGGCGATCGCCGGTTGGCAGGCGGTGGTGCAAGGTGCCGCCGAGGGCCGGCTCGATTTGCTGCCGTTGCACGAGCTCACCGTGCCGGCCGAGGGCGTGCGCATCGGAGCCCTGCTGAACCTGGCTGGGCTTGCCAGCAGCAACTCAGAAGCCATGCGCAAACTGCGCGAACGTGCGGTTCGGGTGGACGGCGAGTTGATCGAGGACCCGCAGCGCCTGTTCAACGCCGGCTTCGAGGGCCTGTTACAGATCGGCAAACGCAACTTTGCACGGGTACGTTTGCGCGCGTAACCCCCAAGTAGCCCGGGTTGAGGCGAAGCCGAAACCCGGGGCGCATCGCGCCCGAAACCGCGGTCGCACGCAAAATCCCGGGTTACGGCCTGCGGCCTAACCCGGGCTACCATAGCGTGCGAAAACTGGCGCCACTGCGAGCCAAAAACCCCCGGTAGCCCGGGTTGAGGCGAAGCCGAAACCCGGGGCGCATCGCGCCCGAAACCCGGGGCGCATCGCGCCCGAAACCGCGGTCGCACGCAAAATCCCGGGTTACGGCCTGCGGCCTAACCCGGGCTACCATAGCGTGTGAAAACTGGCGCCACTGCGAGCCAAAAACCCCCGGTAGCCCGGGTTGAGGCGAAGCCGAAACCCGGGGCGCATCGCGCCCGAAACCCGGGGCGCATCGCGCCCGAAACCCGCGACCGCGCACCCGCTCGCCGCGACCACGCGCAACCCGCGGTCATTGGGCGCAACCGCCAATGCGCTGCAAATCCCGGAAGTCGCTGATGCGCCGGAACGGGCCAGCGGCCTCGCTGTCGTCGAACGCGTAATTCAGTCGCAGGTGGTCGCAACCAAGCCGGGTGACCGTCGCGGTGCCCACGCGCTGGGTGTTGTTGGTTGGCCCGTCGACCAGAGCACCACCGATGGTGCGAAGGATCGCCAGCGTGCTCTGCCCGTCGCTTCCGAGCGGGCCTTGCAGGGTGAACCAGTGCTGTTGGCGCGGATCGTCCGGCGCGGCCTCGGTGTCGTAGGTGAACCAGGTGGAAAACACGGTGCTCTGGGCTGGATCTTGTGCCGGGATGGTACTGAACATCAGGCCCTGACCACTGCTCGCCGGGTCGAACCAGGAACCTTCGATGGCATTGGGTACTGTCGTGGTGGCATCGCCAGCCATACCACCGATGCACTCGGCCCCCGGCGTCAGCCGCGACAAGGTGACCAGGCCGCTCAGCCCTTCGTTTTCGTCCGGGTCAAACTGGTAGCTGAATTGCACACGGTCGCAACTCTCGAAGCGCAGGTGCGCCGAACCCACACGTCGTGCTGTGGTGACGCCGTCGCCGAAATGGCCGCCTTCGTTGCTGTTGATGTCGAGCACGGCGTGCGGGTTGGGGTTGGCTAGTCTGGTAAGCGTGCCTTGCAGCGTGTACCAGCGCAGGCCATCCGGATCGTTGCCGCCGTCCGGGGCGAAGGTGAGCCACGTGACAAACAAGGTACGCGCGTCCTCGATCCAGTCCAACATCAGCCCCTGGCCATTGCTCCACGGCGCAAACCAGGCACCACTGACACCCTCCTGGTCGGCACGTACCAGGAACGGAGCCTGATCGACATTGGCCAGTTCCAGCACGCTCGATCCCCAGCCGGCCCCAACCTGCAAAGTATCGAGTCTGGCCCGCAACCGTCCACCGACCGCTTGCAGCAGCGGTGCCGGCCGGGCAACCGCACCCCGTCTCGCGCTGCGCGGCCTGCATTCAACGGTTTCGCAACCGCACAACTCGCCGCCACAGTCATCGGTCTGCTCGCGCTGCAGCGTGCCGGTGATGACATCAAACTCGCGGTAACGCAGATGGCTGCTCTCGGTCTGCAACACCGCCAGGCGTCGCCCGGCAAGTGAAACGATGCCAGCCGATTGGCGGAACGTAGCGCCGAGCGGCAACCGCCAAAGCTCGCTACCGTTTACTCTTTCCAGGGCGACCACCTCCCAGTCGCCTGGGATCGACGCGAAGGAAAATTGGTCCTGCGAACGCATGCTGTACGCGATCATGCCGCCATCCACGACCAGATCGACGATCTGTCGATCAGGCACCAGTTCCCACAGCTTCTCGCCGCTCGCCGAATAGCGCGTGATCACGCTGCCGTACATGATCGCGCCACCATCGTCCGCAAAGGCGAGTCGATCCTGAGTGATGTCGCCGTAGGTGATGAAAACACCTTCGAACGCAGTCCGGAAGCGTTCTTGGCCATCGCGACCCAGGCGCAGCAGGATGCCGTCATGTTTTGTACGATCAAAGCCGGCGAGCAGGGTATCGCCTTGGGCGTTGATGCTCGCACGCGTGATTTCCAGCTCCTGCTGGGTGGCACCAAGCAGGGGTAGCGTCTGTGCGGACAGCACCTGGCCATCGTCGCCGATCAGCCAATGCTGCACGCTACCGAAGGCGCCACTGATCGCCACCGCGTGGCCATCGTCCAGCGCGGCGATGGTCTGAAACCTCGCTATCCCCCCGTCCGGTTGCGGTGGCCGGGCATCCTGCCAGAGCAGGCTGCCATCGGCGCGTCGACGGCACTCCAGAACGTCCTGTGCGGTATTGCGAACGCGCAGCCGTCCAGCCAAGCACACCATGCTGCCAGAAACACTCAACTGCATGTCGCCATAGAACGGAAACTCGATCCGCCACGCGAGCGGCGCGGTATCGCTGCTGCGAAACGTCAACGCCGAGGTGATCGAATTGCCATCCGGCGCGGGCAGCTCTTCCCATTGCGCGACCCCACCATCGCTGGCTAATGCCTCAAGTGCAACAAACTGCCGGCGCACGGGCAGCGTCAACGGCGGCCAGGGTTCATTCGGCTGATTGAATCCGACGCGCATGGCTCGCATCGATTGCGATGGCGAGTCGCTGGTGATGACCAGCGCGCGATCGTCGGACAACAGGTCGAGCGAGCGTTGACTGACGCCATCGAGCCGCGCGCGCTGTTTGCCATTGGCATCGACACCGACGATGCTGGCGGTCTGGTCAAAGACCAATACCCACAGGCCACCGTCGTGGCGCAGGGCCAATTGGCAGATGCAGACCTGAGCGTTATCGATCCTTTGACTGGAGCCCAGTTTGCCAGCGGCCGACAGTCGCACCACGGCGACCTTGCCGTCTTGCGCGCCGTCGCTGCGGTTGCCCCACTCCAGCACCAGCCACAAGCCGGCCGCGTCCGGCGCGCTGACACCCGCGATGTAAACGGCCTTGTCGAAACTGATCGTCTTGTCAAAGCGCGGCACGCCGGCCAGGCTCAGCCCCACCGCCAGCCAGTCCTTTGCGTTGCCGACGGATTGGCCTGACTTGAACTGGCTGCCGATGGCGAAGATGCCAGCGCTGGCCGATACCCGCAATTGGGTGACGCCGCCCGCC
>Ga0210024_1000249_pt1 | contig 47466 bp, 35 predicted proteins | sample CryGeymeta201525_FD_183988 | JGI IMG/M metagenome (GOLD analysis project Ga0210024, IMG submission 183988) | Groundwater microbial communities from Crystal Geyser aquifers in Utah, USA - Crystal Geyser metaG 2015-25 (SPAdes) (version 2) | ecosystem: Environmental > Aquatic > Deep subsurface >...
GCTCACATAATTGGCTCTTACAGCGGTCCTTAGCCCATTGTGTCAGGAACCCGCGAACTCGCAGAGTTCGAGACTTGAAGCCAAGGTGTGCGACGTCAGCGGCAGGGCGGTTCGTAGTCCGATGTGTCAGGAACCTGATTCTGAAGAATCAGGTGTGCCTCCGATGCTTCCGGTAAGTCCCGTGTGAGCTAAGTCAACAAGCGTTTTTCATAAATACAGTTACGCAAATCAGGAGACCCCTGCGAGTTTATCTCGCAGGGGTGCATTCATATTCGTCACCGAATGCATGGGGAACAGCACTTAGGTCAGTTTCAGGCTGAAATCCTGTCCCACCGTTTTAGTGGTATCGACCACAAGCTCCCCATTTTCAGCCAGCCGCGTCTCGAACCATTGCAGCGGCTTGGGGGCGGGTCCCTTTTTCACCTGACCTTTCGGGTCAAACTTGCTGCCGTGGCACGGACAGTCGAAGCCACCCTCCGCCGAGTTCACGGTGCATCCGAGGTGTGTGCAGGTTGAGGAGATAGCATGGAAGCCACGGTCGTCGTGAACCATAAAGACTTTGTGCTTTGCAAGGAAGGTGACACTGCCCTCGGTATAGCGGTCCGGCGTTCCCACGGAAAAAACGCGAGGGGGTTCAAAGAGAACATTGGGAATCAGGTAGCGAATCGTCTGGACGAAAGTGCCGACGAAAAGTCCGGCGACGCCACAAAGGTTGAACCGGATAAAAAGACGGCGTGAGAAAGGTTCCTTCAGATCCGTTGGTGACGGATTGCCCGGTTTAGCAGGCAGGCTCATATTCGATCTCCTCCTCAATCAAAGCGGACTCCATTGTGATCGCGCCGGTGGGGCAGCGACGGGCGCAGAGTCCGCAGCGAATGCAGTAGTCGGAATCTTTAACGATGGCGCTCTTCTGAGAAAGCAATGCTATATTCTCCGGGTTGTCGCGCCCGAGATGGAGGCCGTAACGTGATTCGAATAGACGACCGACCTTCTCATCGCCCGTGATCCTTTTCACTGACACCATCTTGAGGCAGAACGCGGGACAGACGTCCACGCACCCACCGCAAAGGATGCACTTGCTCCCATCGAAAATCGTTTCGATGTTGCAGTGCAAGCAGCGGCGAGCCTCGGCGGTCGCCTGTTCTTCCGTGTAACCGGTTTCTACTTCCGCGACCCCGATGCGCCGGTCAACCGGCAAGACGGGAACAGACTGCCGACTTGCCGCCTCGTAGTTGACGTGCATGTGGTGATCTTTCAGCACCTTCATACGAAGACGTTTTCGGATTTTCCGTTTGCCTCGAAGGTATTCGTCAATAGCCCGGGCGGCCTTTTGCCCATCGGCGACACCGTCAATGAGGAGGCGCGGCCCAAAGGCGACGTCTCCCCCTGCAAAGACTCCCGGCGCGGTCGTTGCGAGAGTCTGCGGATCAATGGCAATCGTGCCGCGGGGTGTGGTATCGATGCCATCTTCCGATCGAATCCACAAGAGGTCGATCGCCTGACCGATGGCGAGGATCACCGTGTCGGCGGGAAGAGTGGACTCGCTTCCCTCCTCCAGGGCGGGATTGAACTTGCCCTGTTCGTCAAAGACTCGGGAGCAGTAAAGGGTTTCCAGCCCTGACGCTTTCCCGTCCCGGCCAACGATGCGATGCGGACCCCGGGAGCAGTGCAGTTGAATGCCTTCCTCCTCGGCTTCCTCGACTTCGTACTCGTGCGCGGGCATTTCATGGCGCGCCTCGAGACACACCATGTGCACCTCTTTCGCTCCCGCCCGAAAGGCCAACCGCGCCACGTCGATAGCCTCGTGCATCGCGCCGTCAACTGCGATACCGTCCATCTTGCGGAAACCCAATTCGGTGAGATGAGACTCCGATTCAGGCACGCCTGATTCCCGGGATTGTCGGATGGCGGTCCGAGCTACATCGATCGCGACATTGCCTCCACCGACGACGACCACTCTCTCACCCAGCTCCACCCGGTAGCCGAGGTGAACGTTCAGCAGGAACTCGATGCCGTTCAACACCCCGTCCAACTCGACGCCAGGAATGCGCAGGCCGCGTCCCTTGTGTGCGCCGATGGCGATAAAGATTGCCTGGAACCCCTGCGCCTTCAGGTCGGATATTGTAAAGTCTTTTCCGAGAGTGACTTCGGTTTTCAGTGCGACGCCGAGGTTCAGGATCGCGTCGACTTGCTGCCGAATGATCTCTCGAGGCAGGCGATATTCGGGGATTCCGAGATACAGCATACCGCCGGCGACGGGGCGGGACTCGAAGATTGTGACCTGATATCCTCGCAGAGCCAGGTCGTGGGCGGCCCCGAGACCTGCGGGACCGGAACCAACAATCGCAACCTTTTCCAGTTTCCCCGTTGGGGCTGCGATGGGAGGAGGCGAGGGGGCGCCACGGTCGCAGGCGAACCGCTTCAGGGCTCGGATGGAAATGGGTTCATCCACCGCTTTTCCGCGCCGACATTCGTATTCGCACGGATGGCCGCAAACGCGGCTGCAAACCGTCACCAGTGGGTTAGGGGCGCGGGCGATGTTGTAAGCCTGGGCATAGTCCCTCTGGTCTCCAATAGCGCAGACGTATCCCTGTGCGTTGGTATGGACGGGACAGCGGGCGCGACACGGCACGTTGCGCTCGAACCAGTCCACGTCGAGCAGTTTAACCTTGAGGTGAAGGCTTCCGGACGGGCCAGCCGTTTCGGTCTTCATAGGACCCTCCATCAAGAATCAAAACAAGGCATACGCCTGAAAACGTCAGGTACCAACCGTGTTCCGGCAGAATTCCGGAACACGACTCTGCCAGCGGGGTTTGCGCTTCGGCCTCTCATCAAGCCGGGACCTCGGAAGCCCTGTCCATGATAACACGCTGCGTCTCAAACCGCGAACGTTCGGCGAGTTCTCCTTCCCGCATCTCCCATATCGGCAACATGGGAAATACTTTGGAGAAGAGAACAAAGAGCAGAACCATTCCCGCGAAGTCGAACGCGGTCAGGCTCCATTCCACCCAGGAGGGATGATAGGCAGCGACGCCCCATGACAGACGAGGGTTGACCAGGGTTGGAACGACTATGACGAACCGTTCCAGCCACATGCCGATAACCACGAATATCGAGGCCACAAAACTGCTGACGATGGGGTTGTTCCGAAGATACGGCAGCAGGGACCAGACAAACGCGATGGGCATGATTGCCATCATGCTGCGTTCCAGGAAAGGGGGCAGGGGCATACGCAGATCCATAGCCAGCGTCGTCATGGTTCCGGCTCGTTGACTGATAGCGACAAAGGCTGCTACGACTGCAATCGCAAGAATGGGACGCAGGACCCTTGCCGGCGCGCGTAGAGGCGCGGGGGTTCGTAATGGCAGCCAGGGCAAGGTAAGGGTAAAGAAGGTTGTCCACATGCAGAACACCATGCCCCAGAAAAGCAGCCGATAGTCGCCGCTCATTTTCCCGTAGAAGACCTTCATTTCCTCCGGCGACTGGCCGTAAAAGGTCGTAAGAAATTCTGAGAAGGTGAAGTAGAACCAAAGACAGCACATCGTCAGGAGAAGAAAGCCGAGTCGTCGAAAATGCTCAGGCTTCAAGTATTCCTCAAAGTGGTAGACCTTCCTCAGGATAACCATCGCAATCAGCAACGCGGCAATGCCCGAATAGATCGCGCCGACGACGAAATACGGACCGAAGATGGTGCTGTGCCACATGGGCTTGATGGTCATGGCGAACACATAGGATACGACTGTATGCACCGACACGGCGATAGGGATGATGGCGATGGACATGACGACGATTGCCTTTTTCCAGCCGATGCTTTTGCCGATCCGTTGCTTTCCAGCCCAGGGCCAGGATACGGTAGAATCGGCGGTGAGGCATGCGGTCGCGTAGGAGGGCAATGTCCGGAATCATTGGTAGGTAAAGGAATGTAATGCTGCCCACGAAGTAGACGCTGATGCAGCAAACATCCCAGAGCAAGGGCGAGTTGAAGTTGGGATGTTTGAAGATGTTGAGCATCCGGTCCGGACGCCCCATGTCGAAGATCACGTTGATCGGACCGACCATGAGAGCGAATACCGTGATCGCCTCTGCCATGCGCGTGATGGGCCTCCGCCATTCCTGACCCGTAACACGCAAGATGGCGGAGATCAATGTTCCCGCATGACTGATGCCGACAAAGAAAACGAAGTTCGTGATATAAACGCCCCAGAACACAGGGCAGTTGAGCCCGGTCACCTGCAAGCCGTTTCGCCACTGGTGAAAAACTAAAGCGTTGACCCCCCAGAGGGCCGTGGCTACCAGCGCGAAGGCGAGCAGATAGAAGCCTGACGACCGCTGTTGAATCGGTCGCAGTGCGGTGGCTTCTAACGGATCTATCGATGGTGTTGAGCTTCGCATTCTCTTAACCTTCCGTCAAGTAGTACACCTTTGGCTCCGCTCCCAGCTCCTCCTGCAACCGGAAAGCTCGATGGCTTCGGGACAGCTCTGACACAGCAGTGCCTGGGGAGTCGAGGTCGCCAAAGCACATCGCCTCAGCCGGGCACGCTTCCACGCAGGCGGGAACAAAATCGCCTTCCGAGCGCAAAGGACGTTCTTCCGACTTCGCTTGCTCGCGCGCCTTAATCAAACGGTGACTGCAGAAACTGCACTTTTCCGTGACTCCCACGGGTCGCACCGAAACATCCGGGTTGTGCGCGGCGCTCAACGACTTGCCGCCATGCGTACTTTCGGGCCAATCCGGCTGCGACCAGTTGAAGAACTTGCACGTGTAGGGGCAGGCATTCACACAATACCGACAACCGATGCAGCGAGGATAGATCTGTGCGACGATTCCCTCGTCGTTCTTGTAGGTCGCACGGACGGGGCAAACCCGCGTGCAGGGCGGGTTGTCGCAATGCTGGCAGGGCACAGGCATGTAGCGTGTCTTCACGTGGGGATACTCACCCTCCACGACGGGAAGGACGTGAATCCATTCGATGATGCGCCCCCTCTGCGATTCCTCTACGCTACCGGGACGCAGATTGTTCTCCGTTTGGCAGGCGACGGTGCACGCCTGACAGCCCGTGCACTTATCCAAGTCAATGACCATTCCCCAACGCGGCATCGATTAACTCCATTGTGTCAGGTGTCAGGCGTTCAGGTTTCAGGTATTACGTTCTCGAGTGTTGGTCACCGAGTTAACGGGACCTTACCTGACACCTGAACACCTGACACTTCAAACTCGATACACCCTCACGCGCTGGCTTTGCCAATCCGGCTGGCCAGTCACGGGGTCAAGAAGTTTTTCTACAAGTTCCATCGGGTTGGAACCCACGCCTTTCGCCCAGCGACCATGTGCCGCGTGACCTAATCCGCAGGGCATATTAACCAGACCCGGCATCGCGCCCTGATACCAGCGCGCTTTGGCCCGCACGCGCCCTGCCGGTGATTCCACCCACACCTCATCGCCATTTGCAATGCCATGGCTCCTGGCTGTTTCCGGGTTGAAGCCTGCCCATGTTTCCCATCTTTCGTCTAGCTGCGGTCCCGCAATGCTGTTGAGATAGGGAAGGTGCGCCCCGTCAGCATGAGAGAAAGCAAGAGGGGTGAAAAGGCAGAGACGAAGCGGGAAGGAGTCGGCGATGTTAGCTTTTTGATTTGCGATTGGCGATCGGACAAAGTCGGGGCGGAAGTTGAATCGTGTCTGCTGTCGCTGAGGCTCAGCCGGAAGAGTCCAACCGCCGCCGGCTGTCACGACCTCCCAAAAGTCCTCAATACTCAGCGCCTCATCGGAAGGCTCCTCGGCGGGATCGAGCATCAAAGGTTTCGCGTGCCCGGAGGCATGCGCCTGCTGCGCGCACTCCTTCAGCAATGTGTCAAAGTTTGCCCATGGGAACGCAGCACCGACAGAACCGCCCAACAGATGACTGACCTTGAGCAATACGTCAGCGGCCTGGCGCGTTCTGCAGACGGGGATGACGGCCGGTTTAGCCATGCCGACTACCCGTTCACCGCCCAGGGTTACGGACGGGGCATCCTGCCACGATTCAAGGGGCGTATGATCAGGCACAATCAAATCGGCGTATGCCGCTGTCTCGTCCATGAAGGGTGAGAAAGAAACAATAGAAGGCACTTCTGCCAGAGCGTCTTTCCATCGCTTCGGATTGGGACTGGCAAAGAGTGGGTTGCAGTTCGAGACGACCAGCGTGTTTACCGGATACGGTTTCTTCGCCAGCAGGTTCTCGGGGAGTTGCTGCGGCGCGTCGCTTGCAAGGGTAAAGGTTGTGCCCGCTCCGTCAACACGCGGTCTGCCGCCTCCACGACGAGCCACGGGGTCAGGATCGAAGGAAGGCAGCGTCCCTGCCTCTGGCGTATTGGCTGCAAGCACTCCACCTGGGAGACCGATATTCCCAGCCAGCGCGTTCAGCGCATGAACCGCCAGTTGATTGAAAAAACTGACCCGTTCCGACAATGCGAGAGCGGGTCTGTTGGATGCAAATTCGCGGGCAACCCGTATGATCGTTTCCTGGGGCACTCCCGTCGCCTTTTCCACACGATCCGGTGGATACTCCTGCGCCACAATCCGACTCCACTCATCAAACCCGGTTGTCCTTGAGCTGGTGAACCCCCGGTCGAAACGATTCTCTTTCAGGATGACGTGGGCAACGCCGAGCGCCAGTAGGCCTTCGGTTTCTGGGTTCACGGGTATCCATTCATCCGCTTTGCCCCCAGTCAGCGACAGCCGCGATTCGATTTGCACGATACGGCCACGCTGACCCTCTCTTCCCTGGCGAATCAGGCCGTAAGAACGGCTTGCCTCGATCGGAGAGGGGAAGCATTGCAGCCAATCCATCCCAAACGAGAGCACGTAGCGAGCGTTGGTCAGGTCATACGCAAGCTCTTCCGTATCCTGCATGGCGCGGAAGGCGTCAACCGGATATTCGCCCATGGTCCAGTTGAAGTGAACGTAGTTCGGCGTGCCGTAGGCAGCGGCGAAGCGCTCCAACAGTGTTCGAGTCAAGCCTGCCCTGGAGCCGTCGAGGACTGTTACTGTGTGCGGTTTTTCCCGATGTCGAAGGTCTTGAAGCTGGTGAGCAACCTTCTTGATCGCCTCATCCCAAGTGATAAACTTCCACTGACCTTCCCCGCGCTGACCGACGCGGAGCATCGGTTGCGGGATTCGGTCGGGGTGATACAGGGCCTGGAGACTTGCGGGACCTTTGGGACAGACGGCACCCCGGGTGACCGGGTGGGTAGGATGTCCCGAAACGCCCACCGCGTCTCCGTCGATGACCCGCACCTTTAACATGCATCCACCCGTACACTCCTGACAGACCGAGGGGACGAAAGACTCCAGGTTCTTACGATAGGCCAGCGATTCGTTGCGAGCAGGGAAGAACTCCGGTCCCGAATTCGCAATCGTGCTCCGAAGCCAGGCGGGAATAACTACTCCCGCGCCTGCGGCGCCACCGATTGCGAGTAATTGTCGTCGAGTCAGTTCCATAGTTGGCTTGATTTTCCAGGGTGTATGCTCGCCGGTCTGTCCATCCACCGTTATTTGTGGCAGGCCAGACAATCAGTGCTGGCGTGCTTCATTTTGTGACATTCCACACACCGCTTCATACTGATCGGCAGGACTTGCCGATCCACTGGGGTCGTTCGGCTTTTCATATCACCGTGACATTCCTTGCAGTCCAGTTTGGCAAGGGTCACATGTCGCCGATGCGAGAAGTAGATGTAGTCTGGCAGGCGGTGAATTTTCACCCACGGAATCTCCTTGTCGCTGGCCGCAAGGGCGGCTACCTTCCTTGTTGCCGGTTTGTCCACTCCTTCCGACTTGTGACATTCGGCGCACTCCTGCACCGAAGGCACACCGGCAACGCTCTGTGCGTCAGCGCCCGGGTGACAGGCGAGGCAGGTCCAGTCTTTCTTGATGTGCTTCGCGTGATTAAACTCGAAAGGCTGCCTGACCGGTCGCGGCGCGAAAACATGAGCCGATAGTTGTTGGATACCAACAGTCAGCACTGCTCCAATAATGAGGTATTTCGCCGTGGTCCGCACCGGAAGGTGTCCTTTCAGTAAGAGAGACCTGAACTTTGGAGAGGTATAAAAGGGAGGCGTAAGTGAGGGAGCGCCTCAACAGCCGATCCGCGGCTGCAACGCCCGGCGCTCCATCACTTCAGCACTCCAATTCTCCAAGAGTTACTTCTTGTCCTTGCGGTTCTTCTGGTCGTAAACCAGAAAGTCCTTGATCTTCTCCGCTGACTTCTTGTCAATGCCGGAGTTGGGCTTCTTCATCATCTTGTCTACATACTTGTTCCATTCGTCCGGTTTCTTGTTGGTGTTGATGGGGCGAGCCAGTGTGTGGCACTTGCTGCACTTCTTGCTGAAGTCGTTCTTGTAGATGCCCTGCATCTCTTTCGGGTACTTCGAGACATCTATCGTTTTCGGCCCCTTGTCCACTTTTGCGTACTTATTGTCCGCCCCTCCGGCGCGGACGAGCCGGGGCATCGCGACCGCTATCGCGAGAATACCGATCCACCAAATCCTTGATTTCATCTGTCTTCTCCTCCTTTAAGTGTTGTGTTCTTCACTGGAACTTCCGACGGAGTAAAATTCGTAGTGGTTCCTTTTTTGTCTCAGAGGGCAGTTCTCGCGAGTGAGGAACCCGACTCGGGAGAACCACCAGGAAAAGCGTACCACTCATCAGTACGCGAAGAGGACTCGGCCAATGATGGTATTGGCAGCAGCGCCGCTGTCGTTTTGGTACTCCAGGTTCAGGAGAATGTTGTCTGACGCCTGATGGTTCAACCCGACGGTCCAGCCCTTGTCAGTACCGGGAACAGAATCGTCCGGATCGAACCGGTCATAGCGGATAACTCCCACCGTCCTGCCGACGGTGGTGTCTTCCTTAGACTGCTTGAGCACGCCGTTCAATTCCAGGAACCAGCCGTTGCTATCTACATTGGCGACGCCCGCCTCGGTGGTATCGTCAGAGCCTGTAACGTAGCCAGCCAAGAGGTCCACTCCAGATTTTTTATCCACCACGTAGTTCCCAACCAGGCCCGCGCGCTTGATTCTGTTCTGCCCGATGGAAACCACCGAAGCTCCTGCGCCGACGTCATCAAACATTGTCGCTTTGCCACGGTAGTAGAACGCGCCCACAGTATTGCTCTGGTCCCAAACGTGCATAGCCTGCAGGAGAAAGTCTTTCGAGTTGTCCCGGTCTTGTGGATTATTTAATGTCCCGGAGAAGCTCCCCGGTATTGTCGAATCTTCCTGGGAAAGACCGTTGAGAACAGTTCCTGACAGGAAAGTGCTCGTAAGCTGTCCTTCCTGGAGGCGGTTAATGGTGTAACCGAGTTCAACACCTCGTTGGCGTTCCCGCAGGCGGAAGCCACCAAAAGAACCGATGGGCGCCCGTTTGTCGAACATGAAAGGCCGCCGCAAGGTTAGCTTCTGGAGCTCTCCCTTCTGCCACAGGGACGGGCGTATCTGTCCGGCCCGCACGGTAAACATACCCTCCGGTTTACCACGGTTGTACTGGGCTTCAATCGTCTCCAAGAACGAATCGCCTGCCTCGTACAGCACGTATTCGGCGGCGTACGAAAAACCGCCTTGCAACGGTCCGCCGCCCATTGCTTCCACTTCGTCAAGTTTGAAGGAAGTGTCTGCTTCATCCGGAGCATCGGTCTTTTGCGATTCAATCCGCATGTCCGCCAAGAGGGAGAAGTCGTCGAAAACTGCCTTACCCTCCCGCTCTTTGAACGTCAGGTTTCCCTCATCGTCCGCGTCCGGCAACCGGTACCCCATGCGCTTGTAAACCAGCCCTGTGTTATTGAGCCGCGGTGGAACCGGGCTGTGACACGTCGCGCATTTGGTGTCAAGCGCTCGCGCCCAGGCGGGTACCGCCCACGCGCTGCGGCTGGCGACGCCAGCAAGAACTGCGCTCATGACAAGCGCAAAACACATCGGCCATCGAATCCATTTACTCATTGTGTGTCTCCTAATCATCGTGTGATTACTGTTCATCCTCTCCATCAGACGCTTACGCATCAGGTGACTGAAATGCCACGCTGGCGGATGTAAAGAGAAACTTGCTTGTATCGCCAACTTGGGTGTCCTGAATGTTTCCCCAAGAGGTATCGGAAGTCAGTTACCTCTCGATCCAACCGGCGCCGATCGGTCACTTACTCTTTATTGTTTGCACGGCGTCCCTCCTTCCCGACCTCGCCATTCCCGTAAGGGAATCAATCAACCCAAACAGGGCGGTCGGCAGCAACTCCTTCGTGAGCACCGCGCACCGGGGCGAAGAAAGAAATCGTGCATCGCCTACCAACGCCGTGTACGCGCTCATCAGGATAATCGGCAGAGCCGGTCTCAGAGCTTGCATCCGTTGCATCGTCTCCAAACCGTCCATGCCTGGCATCTCTACATCAACCACCGCGACATCGAAATTCTCTCGGTCGGTTAACTGAAGCGCCTCGAAACCATTGCTTGCGGCAAAGGATTCGTGACCGCACTCCCGGAGCGCGCGGCCCAGTAACTGCAACAACTCGTGGTCATCATCAACCACCAGCACTCGAGCCATGAAGCTTCCTCCTTAAAAGGGTCGCCAATTGCGCTCGCATATCATGTTATCAATGAAGTTGCCTGAAGAATTCGGGGGGGTTGAGCGGTTAAGGCGCACATTTTGTGGGGCAAGGTCACATTGTGTGGGGATGACCGGTAGGCAGGAGGCAGAAGTCAGGAGGCGGGATGCACAAAGCGCGTACCGCAGTCTACCCACTGCCTCCTGCTTACTGCCTTCTGGTCACGTGGTCACTCTTGTTTCCATTCTTTCAGCTTGCGGCGGAGGGTTTCGGTGGAAACTCCAAGAATCCGCGCTGCATGAGATCGGTTTCCGTGGGCGCGCTGGAGGACATTGAGGATGTGAGCCTTTTCGACTTCTTCGAGGGATGTGGTTGCCCAATCGGTTTGCGAACCCGATTCCGGGGTAGAGGGAGAGACAGGCGCGGTGGTTATTGTAAGACTAAAGTCGGTCTCTTGGAGGACATCCCGGTCAACGAGCAAAACGGCACGTTCAACAGCATTCTTAAGCTCCCGCACGTTTCCAGGCCATGAGTGCGAGATCAGCGACTTTTCCGCCATGGGTGATACCGCTCGCACGGTCTTTCCAAATTCCTTTGCGAAGCCTTGCGTAAAGTGATGTGCAAGCAGGAGAACATCCCTGCCCCGCTCTCGCAATGGCGGCACGGTGATGGGAATCACGTTGAGCCGGTAGAAGAGGTCCGCTCGGAAATCGCCCGAGTCGATAGCCTTTTCCAGGTTGCGATTCGTGGCGGCCACTATCCGGACGTCAACTTCGATGTCTTCTCGCCCTCCCAGTCGGCGAACCTTACGTTCCTCAATCACATTGAGGAGTTTGGGTTGGATGGCAGCCGGCACATGACCAATCTCATCAAGGAAAAGGGTCCCATGCTGGGCCTGTTCGACCAGTCCGTGCTTCCGTTCCTGCGCGTCGGTATAAGCCCCCTTCTCGGTGCCAAACAATTCCATCTCGACAAGATCAGAGGGAATCGCGGTGCAGTTTACCTGAATGAATGGACCAGAAGCGCGCGGACTTCCCTCATGGATAGCCTTTGCAACGAGGCTCTTTCCTGTGCCAGTTTCACCACGGATCAGGACACTTGAGATAGGGCTGGCAGAGACCTTGATAATCGTCTCAAACAGGGATTGCATGGGCGCGCTTTCGCCGACGAGGTATTCAAACTGTCGGCTTTTCTTTCCTTCCCTGGCAAACCGCCGAAGATGACGCTTGATGCGGGTGACTTCCAAACCCTGACGAACCACGGCGCGCAACTGCTCGCTGCTGACAGGTTTGGTGACGAAGTCCTGCGCGCCGAGGCGAAAGGCTTCGATGGCCGAGTTCATGGTCCCTTTTCCCGTGATGATAACGACCCCCAACTCCGGGTCATCGCTGGTGCGGATGAGACGCAGCACTTCGATCCCGTTCAAGTCGGGCATCTTGTAATCCAGCAGAACCAAATCAATAACTTCGTGGCGTAGTTTGTCCAGGCACTCCCTTCCACTGGTCACGGCGACGATGTCGTAACCCTTGTCCGCAAGCGCCTTGCGGCACACCGCGTGCATGATAGGGTCGTCGTCAACGACCAGAATCCTGGCCTGAGTCTCAGGCATAACGTCCCCCCTTTATCGTGTCCATGGCGCCTCCCGCTGCAGGCAGTCTCAGCGTGAAGGTCGTGCCTTTCCCAACGGAACTGTCAACACTGATGCGGCCACCAAAAGATTCGACTATGCCCTGACTAAGGAACAGTCCCAGCCCCAGCCCTTTGGCAATGCCCTGATCGGCCTTGGTGGAAAAGCCTGGTTCGAAAATCCTGGGCAGATGTTCCGGGGAGATACCCGCACCGGTATCGGCCACACGAACAACAATGGATCCGTTTTCCAGTCCGGTTTCCACGGTTAACGTCCCTCCAGTGGGCATTGCATCCTGGGCATTGACGATCAGGTTTAACATGACCTCGTTGAGTTCGTCAGAATTGGTCAGCAGCGAGGGGAGTCCTGAAGCCAGACGCGACTCCACATTGATTCCTTGGGCGCGCAAACCAGAGTCCACGAATTCCAGGACGCGTTCAATGACACGATTGATGTCAATAAACTCCAATTGAGGAGACTCCTCTTTCGCGAAGGAAAGAATGCGTTCGGTGATGCCCACAACCCGGTTGGCCTGCTCGTGAATCAACTGGAGGTCGCGCTGCATCTCGTCCGGCGCTCCGATACGCCGGGCTTCTTCCTGAACCCCCTCCAAAAACACAGTGACGCCATTCATCGGCGTTCGGATTTCATGGGCGATGCCGGCAGCCAGTTCGCCCAAAGCCCGCAGTCGGGCAGATTGTGCCAGGCGTTCCTCGGCGCTTTTTCTTTCGGTGATGTCGCGGATTACCTCAATACTTGCCACGATTTCTCCGCGCTCGCCGAACAAAGGGGTGGCTATGGTTTCCAACCATCGCTCTCGTTCTGTCCCGTTGTTGCTCGTTTCACCGGAACCTTTCCGAAGGAGTTGCGCAGGCTTGCCGGTCTCAAAAACCTGACGGGAGGGGCAGAGGTCGCAAGGCTCTGTTTTGCAGAAGAAGGTCTCGTAACACGACTGACCGGTTCGATTGCCGTATGCTTCTTCCAACACACGGTTCGTCCGCAGCACTTTGTAATCCGTTCCGATCACGACGATCCCATCTGCCACCGCGTCCAAAAGGGCGTCCGCTTCGGCTCGCTCGGCCTGGACCTCCTTTTGCAGGGGACGCATGACGTAAGGATGAATAACCGTTTTCACAAAAAGGAAGGCTTGCAGCGGAACGGTCAAGATGACCAAAATCAGGATGCAAAGAATGGGATAAGTGACGGTTCTCACCTTGGATTCGACCTCGCGCAGAGACCGGTAATAGTGGATGTTCCATCCTACGCTGGGCACAGACACCAGCGCCAACAGCTCCGGTTCATTTCCGTGGCTAACTACTTGCCCTGCCACCGGATCCGGCCAACGCCATAATTGGGAAAGGGCAACATCGCCTTTGCGCCCCGGCACGCGGATACCGGTTGCCGGCGAAGTTCGTCTGGGAGAACTGTAAAGGGCAGCGGGATCGGAACTTGCAAGCACCTTGCCTGTAAAGTCAACCACCTCCACATATCCCTCACTCTTCCGGGCCATGCTGACGATATGGAGACACATGTGGTCCAACGGGGTGCGCGGCGGTTCCCCGCGATGGGATGCGCCGTGTCCTGTAGAGGATGGAGCCGCTATGTGGACTGCATCCATCATCGCACAGGTCTTCAATCTTTCGACAACAGTGATGCTGTCGCCGTAGACTTGGTCGAGCATCGTTTCCCGAACCTGCCGGTACGCAACGATGCCAACAATCACCGTGACCACGATTACCATCGCAGTCACGGCGCCAATGGTCAACAAAAACGGTTTCCGTCCGGATTGCTGCATGGGGTTCACCGTCTCCACGGTTTCGTTAGTTATCCCTGGGGCCTCATCATCTCACCAAGGTGGCACGGGCGTCATGCCCGTGTCACAGGTATTTCGTTAGTTGTCTTTAGTACCTCATAATATCACCGATGCGCTGGAGTACTCCGCCTCGTGTGATGTCAATCCTGGTAGGATACCGGACTTCCGGTCGTCGGTTTCCTGTACCATGGCGTGAAAGCGCGCGTCTGCCATAGAGAACTTCAGGCGCACTTCCTGCCGAGCAACGAAGCAAAGTCGTTGCGATTCTTCCATCCCCACACGATGTGCGAGCGCGTTCCCTTTCACGGTGTTGCTCTCGTCCTGCGAGAAACCCTCGATGACTTTCCAATCGCGAGTCAGGACCTCGGCTCGGATAGACCCCTCTCCCCATGTTGCAGCGTTGATGAACAGATCTGGGTATTCAACCGTGAAGGGCCTGGTTACCAACCGGCAGACTTGCGGCAGACCCGTTTGCAGGCTGACGAAAAGGTCGCGTGGAAAGGTCGCCAGTCCGGCGGTGGTCACCGAATGCGTGCGTCGGAAGTCGTCGCCACCGTGGTCGTAGTTACAGGCCTCGTAATAGAGAAAGACTTCGTCATTGACGATGATGGGTTCAGCCTGGTAACCCGGGCAAATCTCGTAGTCGAAATACTGCCGGGGTCCGGCAGGAAGAAACGTTTCTCGACGACAGCAGCGGGTGAAGCCCACTCCATCACGGCTGGTAACGAGTTGAATATCAATGTTCTCGGTGTCAAGCGCGCCGTGAAAAACCCACAGATAGCCGACATACACCTGCTCGTAGTTGTAGCAGGTCATCCCGTAGAACTCCACGTCCGCGGCGGCGGGGATCATAATGATGCGGTAGTTGCCCCAATCGCTGAGGTTTTCGCTCTCCGCATAGCCCATGACGCGCATCACGAAGTCCGGCTGCTGCCAGTCCTCGTCGCCGGGCATGGCTACCAATCGTTCGCTCTCCTGTGGGGTCACGCGGCGATACATGACCCATTTGTTCTTGAGCTTGTCATAGATCATGCTCTTGACTGTGTCATCTCCCCACGAGGCGGCATCCACCGGAGTGCGCCAGAAAGGCTTCGGCTCCCTGCGCCAGCGAATGCCGTCGGCGGAGTACCCGAGATAAGCGCCTCGCTCCACCATGTCAAAGGACATGCAGACGTAGGGTGCATCCCGGAATTACGGAGATTGCCGTAGGATAAAGCTCCAGCTTTGTCAAATGCACATTGGAATTGCGGGAAAGAGGTCTGCCACTGACAAAGCTGGAGCTTTATCCTACGGCGACAAAGTCGATGTATCCGCTTTTCCGTAATTCCGGGATGCACCCCAGACGTACTTCTCGCGTTCGTCTCTGGGATGAGGGTGAGGGATTACGGAGATGTGACTCCCATGCCCTGCCGTGACCGGGTCACTCGTGAGTCTTATTGGAGCCCTCGCCCTCGGATATCTTCACGCATCCGCGATGGGAATGTGCTCGAGAATCCATTGACGCGCGAGTGTGAGGGGTGCAACTCCCTGCTCCTTGCCGATACACTCCAATTGTTTGACCGCCGTACGTTCCTGCGGCACTGCCAGCCAAATGCATAGCGGTCGTCGAAATTTGACATCGACCGCCCCTGAACTCCTCCGGAAAGTCTTCGGGACTATGAGTGTCCCAGAAGAGCGCCTCTTCCTCGCAAGCTCTAAATCTCGGGGCTCGACTCGTCTTGGTTGCTTTCATTTTCGTGCTACCCTCCTGATGATCGGCGGTATGCTTTGCGCTCGGCGTTACTCATGTCCCGAGCAGTAGCGGAGTAGTAGACGCCTTTGCTTGTGTGCGCCAGGAAGTAAGATCGTCAACGCGGGTCATGGGGCGTCCATCGCTCAATGTCGCGGATTCGGTAACTATTCACCTTGTCCTTCTCGGAGTTGAAACGCCGATGGAAGGGCGAAGACTGGCTGGAATTATAGCACCCGCTGAAAACAAACGTAACCTCCACTCGGAACGTTTCCCGCTATCACTTGAATGAACCTCAGGTGCGATAGTCGCAGCGCATATTGAGGCGCAGACCCCCGTCAGTTTTGAGCGGACATGCATGCGTCAGGACTGCTTGCCACTTCAGCTCGGCATGCAGATTCCTACGGTGAAGGGAAAGTCAGTACGGCGCAGAGTCACCATCGCATAAAGAAAGTACCGGCTCTTCAGCGTCAGGGCGTAGAAGCCGAGGACGACTCCGGGGGCCCAGACATGCAGGGAGGGTGACGGTGAAACTGGCGCCTTTCCCTGGAGTACTGGTTGCATGGATGCGCCCTCCGTGGGCTTCGACGATCTCTTTGGCGATGGCAAGACCGAGTCCGGTGCCGTGGTGGTCCGGATCACGGGACGACTGAGGCCGGTAGAACCGCTCGAAAATGCGGCTCAGTTCCTTGTGGTCAATGCCGACGCCTGTGTCTGCAATAGTGATGACAACGCAGTCTCCTTCCGCCCTGGACTCGACCACTACCGCGCCGCCCTGCTTGTTGTATTTGATGGCATTATCCAACAGGTTGGCGATCAGCACCTCGATCTGCCGAGGATCCCCCAATACGCAGATATGTTTTTCGACGTCGACAACAAGCCGGACGTCCTTTCGGTCTGCAGAGGATTTCACTTCCCCTAAAACGCGCTCAACCACTTCCCGAATGGGAACACATATTCTTGCCTCTTCCTGGTCCGCAGCCTCAATAGAAGACATGTTGAGAAGATCGTTGACTAACGCGCAGAGCTTGTCCGATTGTGTGTCGAGGGCCATCAAGAACTCATCTCGGACGGCGGTATCGTCCATCGCCCCGTCCACGAGCGCATCCACCGAGGTTCGCAGCGCGGTGATAGGTGTCCGCAATTCGTGGCTGATATCCGCCACGAACTTCCGGCGCGCATTCCGCTCATCGACCAGTCTGGTGACCATCTGCTGGATTTTGGAGGACATGCGGTTGAGGCTTTCTGCGAGGCGCCCCACTTCATCGCCGCGGTCGGAATCCAGTCTCTGATTGAAGTCCCCCTCCGCAATTACTTCCGCCATCTTGCTCATTCGAGTAATGGGTTGGGCAACTCCCGCAGCGAGGCGCAAGGTGAGCAGGGCAGAGACGATGATGGCAATCACCGTCGTCCCCAACAACATGCGCCGCACCTTGCTGACAACCCGCTTGACGTTGTAGAGGGACGCAGTTACATGGACACGATGCCCTTCGAGCGGCCCCTTCCCGAAGGCGGCGTCGGTGGAAACAACCTCCGAAACGTCAACCTCCGGATGGCAGAAGCCACAACCTCCCCGCAGAGAGGTCTCTTGGGGAGAATCGCGCCCAAGGGTCGTCAGGTGCGAAGCGATGCTGTCCGCCACACGCTTCCCGTTGGGACCCACGATGCAGACTTCGCCTTCCAGTGTCTCAGACAGTTGGCGACAGAACAAGGTGAGATCAATCCGTCGTCCGCTGGTCATCTCTTCCTGAATCACCTCGACGGCCAGTTGAGCGTGAGCTTTCAGAGCGTGGCGGATTTCCTCCAGAAAGTAATTCTCAACCTGATACGAGACGCGCGCTCCCAGGGTAACCAGCGGGCCCACCACCAATATAAGGCAGATCACCGATATCTTCCATTTGAGCCCGAGGTGACGCACGGTTATCTTTCCTTTCAATGGCAAACGCCGTCAGGCGACTGCCGGCAACGGGATCAGGATTTCGCGCCGGCACGACCCTCTTGGGTGGGTTCTGAGGGAACATATTTGTAGCCGATCCCGCGAATCGTGAGAATCTGTTTCGGGCTACTTGGATCTTCCTCGATCTGTTCCCGCAGCCAGCGGATGTGAACGTCGAGTGTCCGGGAGTCGGAGTTGAAGGCGTCACCCCAAACTTTCTCAAAGATGATCTGACGGTTAAGAACGCGCCCGGGGTGCTCGACCAGCAGGCACAGCAGGTCGTACTCCTTGAGGCGGAGCTCGATAGCCTCACCTCGGACGGTGACTGAGCGCATCTGCCGGTCCACGATAATGTCCCCCGATTCCGTGCGAGCCGTTGCCGCGCTATCCTCCAGAGGTGAGGCGCGTCGCAGGACAGCCCGCGCCCGGGCCAGCAGCTCCCGAGTGCTGAACGGTTTGACGACATAATCGTCGGCTCCCAGCTCCAGCCCGACAATCCGGTCAATCTCCGCGCTGCGCGCGGTGAGCATGATAATGGGGATGGAATAGTCCCTGCGAATCTGCCGGCACACCTCGAACCCGTCCATCTTCGGCAGAATGAGATCCAGGATGATCAGGTTGGGGCGCCACTGGCGCGTTTCCTCGAGGCCGGCCTGTCCGTCTCCGCAGGTGCGAGCCTCCCAACCATCCTTCTTGAACGCGTAAGCAATGAATCGAGCGATGTCTGCTTCGTCTTCGATGACAAGTACTTTATGCGACATGGTGCATCACCGTTACTGACAGGGGCTCCAGCAAGCCCGATTGTTCCCTGTATGGACGTCCGACATCTGCCTCCGCACGGTGTGTACGGGCGTCAACTCTCCCCCGGGACATACACACAGTAAGGATCTTCGGCCAGGTAATCCCCTGTGATGGCATACGACCGGGCTCGGGACCCTCCGCACACCTCACGGAAGTCGCACACACCACATTTGCCCTTCAGCAGACTTGGAGCACGCAACTGACGAAAGATTTCCGCGTTCCGGTAGATTTCCACTATGGACTTCTCGCGAACATTGCCGCCCGTCACCGGCAGGAACCCGCTGGGACAGACGTCTCCCTTGTGAGAGATGAATACAAAGCCTTTGCCGTCATTGACGCCCTTCATGGGTCGGTCCAGGCCGTCCTCGTACCGGAACCCCGCACCAGCGAAGCGGATGCCCGTTTCCTCCGTCGGGGAAGCGTGTTTAGCTTTCTGCCGCTGTATTGCAACGCGACGGTAATGTGGGCACGCGGTGGCCTTGATGTCAAAGCCGGCCGTCTTGCCCAAGTCATAAAGATAATTCAGCATCCACTCATGCTCTTCCGGCGAGATCATGTCTTCGACCTTCCCGCGACCCGTTGCCACGAGAAAGAAAACGCTCCACTGAACGGAGCGGAACCGCTCCACGATGTCAGGCATCTGCTTGATGACGGGAAGGTTGTAGCGGCAAATCGTTGTATTGATCTGCAGCGGCATATCGATCTCATTCAGTATTTGCAGAATGTCGATCGTCCGGTCGTAGGAGCCCTGGAAACCGCGGAACGCATCGTGCACCTCAGCCGTGGGTCCGTCCAGGCTTACAGCAACCCGCAAGATTCCAGACTCCTTTGCTTTGAGGAGGCGCGATCTGCTGGCCAGGGCCGTTGCGCTGGGAGTCAAGGAGGTCCGTAATTTCTTCTCATGCGAGGCGTAAGCGATCAAGTCGAACAGATCTCTCCGCATCAGGGGGTCGCCGCCGGTAAAGATGAGAATCGGGTTCCCGAAAGACTTGATGTCATCGATGAGCTGTATCGACTCGGCGAACGTCAACTCCGTGGGGTCACGTTTGGGGTGAGCAACCGCGCGGCAGTGCATACAAATCAAGGCACAGGCCCGAGTTACCTCCCAGGCAACGGTGAAGGGCGAGAGATCAAAATCAATTTCCTCCATTCGCGCGTCATGCTGATGGCGTTCCTTCAGGGCATTCGCTCTTATACGTTCAGCGTGTCCGGGTGTGGTCATGTTTGGGGCGCTCCATTCATCGGTCAGAGGAAGGTTTCCGCATCGATGATTGCTCTTGCGATGTCGTCCATCCTCTTGTTCCGGTTCTGACTATCCTTCTGTATCTTCTTGAAGGCCTCCTGCTCCGAAAGCTGCTGACGGCGCATCAGGATTCCCTTGGCTTTCTCCACGAGTTTCCGTGTTTCCAGCGTTTCTTTCAAGTCCTTCAACTCGCGTCGAATCGACTGCATCTCCTGGAAGCGCTGCATGGCGACAGGAATGGCCGCCCTCAGGTCCTTCTCCCCGATGGGTTTAACGAGATACGACATCACTCCCGCGTCGGCCGCGTCGGCAACGAACTCTGGATTCGAGTAGCCGGTGATCATGATGATGGCAACCGGCGCATGCTGCAGTATGTCGCGCGCTGCCACCAGACCCGACATGTCCGGCAGGGAAATGTCGAGGGTGATAAGGTCCACCTTCAGAGTTATCGCCGCTTGCACCACTTCGCATCCGGACTCCACGATCCCTGCGACTTCGTGTCCCATCGATTGGAGTTGTTCCTTCAGATTCAGCGCCGTCAGGCTGTCGTCTTCAGCGATGAGAACTCGAAGAGAATTCATGTAAGTCCCCTTTTGTCAGGCACCAATGAGTCACGTCCTGTTCCCTGTCCCGAGAGAGCGGCCTCCTATATCAGCAATGAAATCTCGGCCCTCGTTCTCTCGCCGTTGCTGTAGGTAAGATGACCTCCCAAATCTCTCTCGACAAGCGTCATCGCAATCGTGAGGCCCAAACGGGCACACCCTCTGGGATCGAACCCATTGGGGAGGCCGACGCCGTCATCTTCGACGCAGATGGTTGCCCTTCCGCTCTCCTCCTCGCAACGGAGACGTACCTCGATGCTCCCGGAAACAGCCTGCCCCAGTCCATGCTGGAGCGCATTAGTTGCCAGCTCATTGACCACCATCCCGATCGTGGTCGCCTTTCGAGGCGGAACTCGCAGATCGTCGCCGAGGACTCGAAAAGTAACCAGCTTGTCGACAGGAACCATCGGGGCCCAAACCTCATCGGCGAGCGCCTGGATCATTACCTTCAGGTTTGGAGCGACGAGCTCTGCCGCATTCGGGGAAATCCGCGCGAGCAGATCATACGCAACGGACATGCCCTTGAGTCGGTTCAGCGTGTTCTCAAGCGAATGACGGGCTTGCGGATCATCCACCCGTCGCATCTCAAGGGAGAGGAGGTTCGCTACGTCCTGCAGGTTGTTCTTTACCCGATGGTGTACCTCCTGCACCATGCTCGATTGCGCCAGAAGCGAGGAATGCTCGATGGCCAACGCGGCGAGGTGCGAGAACGTCTCCAGGTACTTGATTTCGTCATGTGTACACCGAGCCCCCGCATCTCTGAAAAGCAGTAGAACTCCCACGCACCGATCCCTTGCTCTCAGGGGCACCGCCTCGAAACAACGCAGTGGGTGCTCGAGACTGCTCTCGACCTCCGTCCAGTTTGGGTGTTGTCTGATCCCCTCCAGACTAACCAGGCTCCCCTCGTTCACACAGGGTATCAGCAGGTTCTTCAAGGTGTCGCTCTGTATGGCTGCAAGCAGCGGTTCACCGATGCCACGCGAGGCTTTCACATCCAACCGACCGGAGATCTCATTGACCAGCAGCAGGCACACTCGATTGGGATTCAGCACCTCAGCGATGTGGAAGACGATATGATCCAACACTGTATCCAGAGACTCCGCAGATAACAGTGTCCGGCTCACCTCCAGCAAGGCCTCGGCTTGCAGTGTCCGCTGTGCGGAAGAGCCAAAAGGACGGCGGTGCATGGTCAGAACCAGCAGCGATCCTGCCAATGCGATGAGCAATGGAACCGCGAAAAGCAGGAAACCAAGCGAGTGCAGCAACTCTTGCGAAGCGGTCACGTCAAGCCCAAAATGAAGGTAAGCCAGTGGGGGCTGGCCGACCGGCATCGCCACCTGGCTGTAGTACATACTCTCCCGGCGGAGGAAATTCACCTCAACCCAACGGTGGACTCCATCCCATCGCCCGGAAACCGGGGTGCCCGTGGTCGTCACTGGCCGATAGTGTGCCTGAGTAATGCTGAAGTCCTCGGCAGTCCTCTGGCGAAACCCATCGATGTTCAGCGAATAGTCTTTGTTGTGAATTTCACAAACGGGATTCCCCTCCGGCGCAACCAACACCGCATAAAGGAGACCTCGTTCATTAAGCCCAAATCCACGGAAAAGGGGGGGGAACTCATCCCAGTCCTGTCCGGCAAGTAAGCCGGATGCCACCATGTGCGCCATGGCATGTCCCAGAGAGAACGCTCGCCCATACTCCAGTTGGTCCATCACAGAATCCACCCGGCCCAGCGTCCATCGAGCGGTGGGAATGCCGACAATCAGTGGCAGCAGTGTCGTTACAGCCAGCATCAACGCGATGCGGCGTCTCTTCTGGGCGTTCCCGGGCGATGGGTTTCTGGGCTTTGGAGTTAGCATCAGGCCTCACTGGCAACGGAAGCGCGACACCCAGCGCCAGGAAATGACCCCACCGCATCGCCAGACATTGATCCGGGATCGACGTGATTTCCGTTCCGCGTATTCATCGTCGTTTGGCAAATCTCGGTGGACACCGAATGCAGGAGGCGTCTCCAGACATCGAACTCAAGGAGTTCGCGATCGAACTCAAGGAGTTCGCGGCGACCACCATACAAGGGCATCATCGCTGGAGACGCCTCCTACCTACCGGAACCGCAAATTTGCCAAACTTCAGGTATTTATAACACATATCCGACCCGGCGGAAAGGATGGGGGTTGTTGCATGAACTCACTCAGGACCGACAAACCGCGAACTGCGTTACACAATCACTGTCGGGTTTCAGGCTACAGGCGCCTATGATTCCGGCTGGGGTAGATTCTCACAAATCTGACTTACACCCCGAAAGGATGAGTAGACGCGCGGCCGAACGCGCCACGGGACGGGAGCAATCGGCGCCGCCCCCGCGCCGACTGCCATGAATGGCCGCTCTCTGCGAGGAATGTCTGGGCCGAAGCCCACTCAACCAGAGTGAACACGCGAGTGCAAGCAGCGTCTAATCGTTGCATACGCAACAGTTGCGCCCGCAACTAACTTCTGGTATGCTCTGTTTCGTGTCCGATAACCGTTCACATGACAACGGGAACGCCCCCAGTTTCACACTGGGGGATTTTACTCCCATCGTCACCCTGTGAACGGTTACCTCCATGGAACAGGCAGTCGGAAACAGAAAGGAATCCGATCAATGTTTGCGCGCAGGACTCTTGCAGGGGCCTTCGAGGCGCTTGCGGCAATATCTCTGACCCTACCCGTTGGGTCTCAGGAGAACCGCTCCGTTGACCTGTCTCAACCAGCATCGCTGAAGCAGTGTCTCGACATTGCTGCGGTGAACCACCCGCGGCTCAAGGAGACGCAGGCGGACGTTGAATCTGCTCGGTGGAAAGTGGTGGAGAGCAAGTCCAGCCTCTACCCGTCTGTCGGCCTTGTCAGCAACTGGAGTCGGTTCAACTCTTCCCGACAGGGATTCTCGGTGGGAAGCGCGGGGGCGTCGGAAAATCGGGAAACGGCCGTCGGCGTTGCCTACGAATTTCTGGACTCCGGACAGCGCGCCAACGCCATTCGGCTATCCACGACTACCGCGCAGGCAACAGAAGCTGGACTGACCGTCGCCCGGCAAGCCATCGCTCTGGCAGTGGCGCAAGCCTATTTTGAGTTGCTTGCCTCCCAGGACATCGTGGCGCTGCGTGACCAGGTTGTCGCAAGCGCCGATGCGCATGTGGCGTCAGCAAGGGCTGGTTTCGAGGCGGGAACAAAGGCGCGAATCGACATTCTACGCGCAGAGACCGAACTGGCTAACGCCCGGGTCGACGTCATTACAGCGAGAGGAGACGTTCGGCGCGCCCAGGCAGCATTGCGCAACTCCATGGGACTGACGCAGGAGATTGAGTTGCAGGTGCTGCAAGAGGGTCCGCAGGTCTCTCCGGTGTCCTCTCTGGAAGCGGCCCGACAGGCGGCCCAACAGCGCCGCGAGGAACTCCGGCAGCAGGAACTCAACGTAAAGGCGAGCGGGCTGTCCGTGAAGAGCAGTGAGATTGATGCCGGTGTTGCGTACAGCCTCGCTGGATCCTATGACCAGTACCTGGATTCTTCCCGCGACACCACCGACGAATACGTGCTGCGCGCCGCTCTCAGCTATCCCATTTTCGACGGGAAGTCGAGCCGTTCACGTGTGAAGGCAGCCCGGGCCGATCTGAAGGCCGTTCAGCAACAACTGGAGCAGCAGCGCCAGGCCATCCTGCTGGAAGTCGATCAGGCGTGGATTACGGTGGATGACGCAAGGGCAAGGGTCGAAGCGGCGGAGGCAGCAAAGAAGCAATCCGTAGAGAACCTCGCTCTCAACGAATTCAGCTACCGGGAGGGCGTGGCCAGCATGGTGGAGGTTATCGATGCCCGGTCCGCGGCAGCGCAGGCGGATTCCAATGCCATTCGCGCGCGGTATGACTATGATCTGGCGGTTTGCTCATTGCGGTACGCGATGGGTCAGACCGTGATTGAGGAGGACAGACGGTGAAGAAACCCGTTCGATTACTGATTGCGGCGGGACTTGTGATTCTCGCGTTGGTCATTTTCTGGAAGCGACGACAGGCAGCAAAGGTGGAGGATGTCCCGGCTCTGCGCACCGCGAAGGTCGAGAGGAAAGATCTCCGCAGAACCGTTTCGGGTTCCGGTGTGCTGGAGCCGCTCACTACCGTGGAGGTGAAGGCCAATGTCGCGGGAGAGATTACCCAACTCCTGGTTGACACGGGCGACGAAGTAAGAACCGGTCAACTCATCGCAGTCATTGACCCCACCGATACCGAGTCCGCCTTTCGCGAGGCCAGCGCTGATATGCAGTCATCTCGGGCCAAAGTCGACGAAGCGCGAGTCAACCAAACGTTCCGAAGCACGACCGTGCCGCTCCAGATCGGCGTCGCGCAGCAGGAACTCGCCGCGGCGCTCGCCAGAGAGGATCAGGCGAAGAAGAATCTGGACATCCAGAGGAAGACCTCTCAAGCCGACATCCACCAGGCAGAGGAAGCATTGGCCTCAGCGAAGGCCCGCCTCGTGTCGACGCAACGTTCCGCAGAAGCGCAGCCTTCGCTGACCACGAGTTCCATCCAGCAGGCCGAAGCAAACCTGCAGTCGGCTCAGGAGGATCTGCGGGAGCTCAAGGAGGCGACCCACCCGCGGGCACGAACGCAGGCTGAAGCAAGTTACAGCCAAACGAAGTCGAGTCTGGTCAAGGCGAGGCTGGACCTGAAGCGCCAGAAGGAGCTGTACGCCAAAGGCTTTGTCCCGCAGAGCTCCGTGGACAACGCGCAGGTGAGCGTGGATACTGCCCAGTCGTCTGCCGACAGCGCCAAAGCCATGCTGGACGCAATCACCGCATCGCACAACGCGCAGGCACGATCATCCGAGTCCCGCGTCTCGCAACTGAAGTCTGCTCTGCAGTCAGCGAAGACCAACGCGGTGCAGAACGACCTCGCCGATCAGGAGGTCATCTCCGCCAGGGCTTCCGTCAGGCAGGCCGAAGCGTCATTAGCTTCGGCCACGGCCAACGCGGAACAGGTGAGAATTCGGGAGGCCGAGGTGGTTTCAGCCCGTGCTTCCGTCGAGCAGACCCGCAAGAATATCCAACTCGCTCAAGCAAATCGCTTCGAGACGCAGGTGCGCGGCCACCAGGTCAGAGAGGCTCAGGCCCAAACGGTCCGCAGCCAGGCGCAACTGGACCGGGCAGCGAAAAACCTGGCTGACACCAGTATCTACGCTCCGCGCGACGGCGTAATCATTGAGAAGTTCGTCGAACAGGGCACCGTTATTACTTCGGGGAAGTCCTCTGTTACCAGCGGAACCACTCTCGTCACGATGGCCGACATCACCCGGATGTTCGTTCTGGCGGACGTTGACGAAGTGGATATCGGCGGGGTGAAGCCGGGGCAAAAGGTGGACCTGACCGTGGAGTCTTTCCCGGAAGAGAACTTCTCCGGATCGGTAACCAAGGTCTACCCCAAAGGTGTCGACGAGCAGAACGTAACTGTGTTTCAGGTCAAGATCTGGCTTGATAACGTCGACACCAGGTTGCGGCCGGGAATGACGGCGGAGTCTGTGATTGTCATGGAGGAAAAGCCCAAGGTGGTGGTGGTCCCCAACTCCGCCATTCAGGTCCAACGAGGACAGCAGACGGTGATGGTCGTGAAGAACGGACAGCCCGAGCGGCGCCGCGTCGAGACAGGACTTGCCACCCTCGACGAAACGGAAATTTTGTCGGGTCTTCGTGAGGGAGAGGAGATCGTGACCGAACGCCCGGAAGGGCAGCGACCCGGCGGGAAGGGCCCGGGAGGGACATCGGGCAGAGGTCCCAATCAGGACGTCACCCGAATGATGAGAACGATGGGGCGATAGGGCCATGCCGATCATCGAGACTGAATCTCTCACAAAAACCTACCACATGGGCGACGTCGAGTTGCGTGCTCTGAACGATGTCTCATTCCGCGTGGAGCAGGGAGAATTCATGGCAATCATGGGTTCCTCCGGGTCAGGGAAATCCACACTGTTGAACCTCCTCGGATGTCTGGATGCGCCGACATCCGGTGTCTATCGCCTCGACAACGTGGATGTTAGTACGCTGGGCGAGGATGAACTGGCCCGTGTGCGCAACAAGAAGATCGGTTTTGTGTTCCAGTCCTATAACTTGCTCGCCCGGACTTCGGCGCTGGCCAATGTGGAATTGCCGCTGCTCTATTCGGGGCGCGGTCGCAGCCGGGATCGAGCAATCGCCGCCCTTCGACGCGTCGGTCTGCAGGATTGGGGGGATCATCTGCCGTCGCAGCTCTCCGGAGGGCAGCAGCAGCGCGTTGCCATCGCGCGAGCGCTCATCAACGACCCGGAGCTGTTGGTGGCCGACGAACCAACTGGAAATCTTGACAGTCGAACGGGAGAGGACGTCATGGGGATTCTCCAGTCGCTCAACGATGCCGGCATGACGATTGTGATGGTCACCCACGAGGACGATATATCCCAACATGCCAAACGGATCATCCACCTTCGTGATGGAGAATTGCTATCGGACCAACTCGTTGAGAACCGCATCATCTTCGGTAAGGAGGGGTCTGCCCCGTGAGCATCTGGGAAGCCGTCCGAGTAGCGCTATTCGGGATCAGCAGCAACAAGATGCGTTCGGGACTGACGTGTCTGGGGATCATCATCGGCGTGGGCGCGGTGATTGCCATGGTGGCCATGGGGCAGGGGGCATCCGCGGACGTGCAGGAACGCGTGAAGGGATACGGCGCCAATCTGCTGACAGTTTGGCCCGGGCAGGCGGTGACGGGCCGCCTTCACGGCGGCGTGGGGTCGGAGGACTCGCTGAAGCTGGAAGATGCTGAGGCTATTGCCGAACAATGCCCAAGCATCAAGGCAGTAACGCCCACCAGCCGTTCCGGTGGACAGATCAAGTACGGTAACAAGAACACCAACACCAGCGTGGAAGGGTACTCACCCGATTTTAGTGTCGTCCGAAGTCACTGGGTAGAATCCGGACGGATGTTCAACGAAGGAGAAGACCGCGCCAACCGCAAGGTAGCCGTCCTGGGTAAAACAACGGCGGAGACCTTGTTCGGTGACGAGGATCCCCTGGGCAAGCGCATCCAGATCAAGAAGGCGCGCTTCGACGTGATCGGCGTTCTCGAAGGCAAGGACAGCACCGGGTGGAGCGACCCGAACGACACGATCATCGTCCCCATCAACACTCTTCTGCGTCGCATCGAGAGCAAAGACTACGTGGATCGAATCTATGCCGCAGCGGTATCGGAGGATCAGATTGAGCAGGCCCGGGCGGAGATCGAGAAGCTCCTCAGAAAGCGTCACCGCATCCACGGTCGTGCGGATGACGACTTCAACGTCCGGACTCAGACAGAGATGCTGGACATGCTGGGTGGCACTACCAAGACCTTCGCTTCCCTGCTAGCCGGAATTGCCGCGGTGTCACTTCTGGTCGGCGGCATCGGGATCATGAACATCATGCTGGTGTCCGTCACAGAACGAACGCGGGAGATCGGTATTCGGAAGGCCGTTGGAGCCTCGCGCAGAGACATCCTTCTGCAGTTTCTGGTTGAGTCCATCGTCCTTAGTGTCATCGGAGGGTTGATGGGAATCGCCGTGGGGATCGTGGGCGCGCGGATGCTGTTGCAGTTTGCCGGGTGGCGCGTGATCGTGACTTCCGGGTCCGTGCTGTTGGCATTCTTCTTTGCCGCGGCAGTGGGGGTCTTCTTTGGTCTCTACCCCGCCCAGAAGGCGGCGGCGATGGACCCCATCGAGGCGTTGCGGTATGAGTGAGACCACTGCCAAAAAGCACCCAAACGTCGGGCGTTACGTCGGGATGCTCCATCGGTGCTCTCGCAAACACTTTGAGGCGGCCATGGTACCCATCGGCATTCCCGCGCGAACGTTTCCTTTCCTGATGCGCCTCTACCGCGAGGAGGACGTCAGCCAGGACGAGTTGGCGCACTTCTACCACTTCGACAAAGCGACCGTGGCCCGCGCCCTCGTCAGCCTGGAAGAAGCCGGGCTTGTCACGCGCGTCCCTGATGCGGAGGACAGGCGGTTCAACCGCGTCCGATTGACGCCCAAAGCATGTGACATCGAGCCGCAACTCCGCGCCATCCTCGACAATTGGAGCAGAACACTAACGGACGGGTTCACCCGCGAAGAGCAAGAGGCGGCCCTCGATCTGCTGTCCCGCATGGCGGAGAATGCGCGGCAAGCAGTTGATGACAGCCGCGCGTAGCCGTGGAAGAGGATGGCAACCCTCGTCAAACGTCCATTTGCGTTGCCCCGCGGGGCCTCTGGACAATCCGTTGTGCAATTGGTATTGTTGGCCGGTTGCCGAATGAGGCGTGGATGCGCGGCGCCAAAGTGGGCACTGCGTCACTCGACGTCTCCCCAATTCCGGGAAAGGTGGATGCCATGAATAGCCGAACCCTCGTGATCGCGTCACTCGTGTGCGCTGTCGCGCACTGTCATACTTGCGCCGCCCAAGAGGCGGGAAAGCCGCTCTCGTACCTTGTGCTGACAGGTTCGGTGCGCGACGGCGCGCCGGAATCACCTCTTCACGTAGCACAATGGGTCATGGCGGATCGCAGATACAATGTCCGTCTCCAGAAGCTTGGATTCACCGAAGGCGTGGCAGACATCACGTCGGAGCTGACTCTCGATTACCTCAAGCAGTTCAACGTGGTGGTGTGTCTCGGTCCGGTGGGCGCCGGCGGCGATGTTCCTTCCTCCGGGAAACTCGCCAGCATGGTGGGGGAGAAAGCGAAGTTGTTGCTGCAATACGCGCAGGAGGGCGGCGGCCTGCTGGTGATGCGTTCTCCCGGCTACCAATTTGGCACCGACATCACCGCCTTCAATCAGTGGCTCACGCCCTGCGGTATCGAGATACTGTCCGAACAGGTGCGGGACGAAGACTCATGGTACAGCGTGGAAAGCGGCGGAAATAAGCTGTACTGGACTGACAGCATTGCGGAAAGCCCTGTGACGCAAGGCGTGAAGGGCATCTTCTACCCCGACACCTTTTCGGTGTACGAGAGCGAACACTACACCGACTTCACCTCGCCCATACGCGCGGACAACAACTGGAAGGTTCTGGTGCGCGGCCGTAAGGCTTCTAAATCCATCGCGACACAAAAAGGCAAGGCGAAGTTGCCAGCGGGCCCCGGCGTTTATGACTCCAACCCTCCCCTGTTGGCGGTGCGCGACTACGGCAAAGGTCGCATCGCCGTTTGGCCCATCGCCGCCACCTGCGTGTGGCAGGATGGCTACCATCCGTTCTGGGGGCGCGGGCTGCTGATGGAAGGGCAGGCACAGGGGATGCGCGGCGATGCAGCGCAGTTGTTGGACAACATTTTTGTCCATCTTTCCGAGCCGTCGAAAGGCCGGTTCGGTGGTTTCATGCCGCAGAAGCAGGAACAACCGAAAGAATCAGGCTTCGTGCAGATCGACTGGGACAAGACCGTTCCCCAAGGCGCGTCCATGCCGAACTGCTATCGCGGACTCATTGGCGCGCGGTCTTCTTTATCCAGTGGGAAGGGGAAGCCGGAGGAGTTTGTGCAGGCGGCAAAGCAGGCCGGTTACCAGTTCCTCGCTTTCACCGAAGAGCTGGCGCGGCTGACGCCGGAGAAGTTCCAACAGCTTCAGGGGTTCTGTGTCAAGACGTCGGACGCGTCGTTTAGAGCTTACGCGGGTTTCACCTATGAGGACGAGTCGGGCAACTCCTGGGCTACCTTCGGACCCACGCTCAAGTATCCGGACAAGAACTGGCGCAGCGAGAAGTACCCCGATCGGCTCGCAGGCAACAATGCGCTTTCCCGAAGCTGCAACTGGCCGCCGGTGATCCTGCTGACACCTCACCACAATCCGGAGCCGCCGTGGCTGCAGGGCAACTATAAGGTGATGAGCGTCTACACCTATGAAAACGGCAAACTGATGGATGACGCCCTCGACCTCTATCTGCGCGCGGAGAGAGACCGCTTCACTCTCGCGCCGGTCGCCGTTCATCTGGTGGACTCGCCGGCCGCCGTGGGGCACGCGCGGGCGACCGGCTATCAAACCTACATCCGCTGGTTCGACGACAATGTCGCTGAAGCGCTCAGCGGCACCTATGGAATGTTCAAGGGCAGATACATCTGGTACCGGTCTTCTTTCGTCTCCGAGGGGCCGATTCTGGAGGACGCGCAGATTGTCAACATGGGCACTTCTGACCTCACGTTGCCGGGATGCGACAAGATTCGTGTCCATGTGCGCGCCGCGTCTACCGAGGGACTGAAGGAAGTGGCGGTGCTGGATGCCGACGCGCCGCGTCCGTGGCGAAGATTTCTTCCGGGGGGCTCCAGGGAGTTCGACAAAAACATCGATGCCTACCACGACCACGAATACAACCTGATTCTCACCGCGACGGACACTGCCGGGAAGCAGGCTTTTGGCTGGGTCTGCTGGACGAACGTGCAGGAGAACATGTTCCCGCGCTGCAGCGACAACTTCAACACCATGCCGCGCGGCAAATGGTTCGCCACCCCGAAGGAGATGCAGAACCCGCGCGGCTTCGAGTGCTACTCCGCAACGCGCAACTTCAGCTACTTCGGGCTGGCGGCGTTTGGCGTGCCCGACACGACGCGGTCCGCGGTGGAATATTACCCATATCACGTCAGTCGCTTCGCCAGCATGATCGACTGCAACATGGAGCGACACTACCCTGAAACCGCGACACCGAATCCCGACGTGACGGATCAGCGGGAGTGCGCCATCCCCAACGAGTTCGTCACAGGGAAGGCGCGGCACACCATGTTCACCGGGTGGAGCGACGGGCCACTGGCGGAGTTGGTGGAGGGCGATTTCACCGTCAAGAAGGAGTTCGCGCTCAAGCATGCGCCCGTACTCCGCGCCAACTCGGTGGCGGGCGAACGCCTTGCCTTCCAAGTGACGCGGGAAGGAGCGTCCGCTTACAGCTTCCTGCTAACGCCGAAGACGCCCTCTTCGAGCGGCAGACTCGTCCTGTACGGAGCCACCGCACTCTACCCGCAGCCCTTCTACGGGGCGCTGGGGTCCATCGCATTGCAGGAGGGGTTGGGCTACATCGTTCATGGCGGTGGCACACGTTACGGCAGTTTTGGGTTGACTCTGGGAGACGGCACCCCCCGGGTAATGAAGCCGGGGGATAAGATCGCCTACCGGTATATCGCCGTCATCAGTCAACTCGACGCGCCGACCGACTGTCGGTTCGTTACCGACATTCGCGACAAGATGGGGTTGGGTTCGCCGCCCGCCTACCGCGTCACACCTGCTGTCGGATCTGTTGAGGATACCTGTTTCACCCTCACGGTGCAGGCGAAGGACCACGGATTTGCCGGAAGGATCACGGAGGCCAGACTTCCCATTCAGCTTCCCACCCGAGTCCAGGGCCTCAACCCGCGCTGGGATGCGGGCATCTGGTACAAGGGCAAAGTGACGCGGCTGATCTCCGAGTGGTTGGTCAACGAAGTTGGCGAGCGTTATGTCGAGCGCCGACAGCGACAGGAAGCTGATCCGCTGCTGCACATCCCAGTCCTCGCGGACGGCACGGGTATTCTCCAGATCGATACGGACTTCGGAGACAAAGACATCTTCGTGGGTAACCTTCTTGTCTGCGACAACGCAGAGTTGTGCCTGACACTTACCGACACACGTCCCGGCAAGGCCGCCTTCGTCGCGCACAATCCGACGGACGAGCTCATTGCCTGCACAGTCAAACCCGCGCCCGGGTTCACCCATGTCGGGAGCTTTGCGAAAGCGGTTGAGGTACCCGCGGGGAGTTCGGTGGAGGTGTCGATTCCGTGAGAATCTACTTCAGTGACTCAAGCGCGTTGCTGATCGCTGCAATGGCGGCGCGGTCGCGTTCGCGCGAAGCTTCGAGTCGGGCTATCTGTTTCTGGCGTAACTCGCTGGTCCAGTCGTCAAAACGGTTCGGGCCGAGGGTCAGGTCCCAAGGGCACTTGAGACCTTCCATGCATCCTTCGGCGATCTGGGTGTAGTGGTAAGCCGCAACGCGCAATGAGCAAGTGAGAACCTTATGATACAATTCCAGAAGCGCGGCCAGGCGTTGCATGATAAAGTACTCTGGCGCCGACGAGCAGGGCGCGGGATCGTTTACGGTAGTATGTAGTTCAACCCAGACAAGAGGTGGAAGCAATGGTCATGCGCAGTGGGTGGTTTGCCGTTGTTGTGCTGTGTTTCTGCTCCGGTTCCATTCCGGCAGAGCTTGAGCTTCATCAGTTCACTTATCACGAGGGCTTCGAGGGTGACGCGCCCAGGGTCACCCTCTGGGCGAAGAACGGTGAGTCGGAGGAGAACTTCATCGGCCCTTCCGATGAGAAGGCGTTCGAGGGGAAGAGGTCCCTCAAGTTCGACGTTTCTCTCAAGAGCGGAAGCTACCACTATTGGGGAGTGGAGGCCCGAGTCCCCTGCGCGGGGAAAGTCAGGCTGTCGGCACGCATGTGGGTATCCGAGGGAACGACGGCTACCGTTGGATTCGGGACCAACTGCGTGTACCCGCCCACCGTTCTCTCGGGATGCGGGGCTGTCGAATCCTATTCCGCACCGACCGGCGAGTGGAAGTTGATCGAGTGTGACCTCGTCGCCCGCGGCAGGTCGGGCGCGGCAGATGTCACGGGCAACAATACTGCAACCACCAAAGGCGAGAACGTGGGCGCCTATCTGGACCGTTGGGTGATCTTTGTCTACGGCGGCGAGGGGAAACGGGCCATCGTATACCTGGATGACGTGCGGATCGAGGGCGAAGTGCCTGACCCGAATGACTATGACGCGGAGGTCCGGCGTCGCTGGGAGGTGGGACAGCAGCGTCTCAAGAGAGAGGTCAACCAGTGGCGCAACACCCTCGCGCAGGCGGAGACTGCCTTTCAGAAAGTTGGCGGCGGCCTTCCGCAGGTGAGTGAGGCGAAAGCTGCCATTGTGAAGAGCATTGAGAGGGGCAGGGAACTGATTGGGGCGCTCGAAAAACGCGGCTACGGATCACAGGCCGAGGTTGCCGAGATACAGAGCGCCATTGACACTGTCCGTTTCGCGCCCGAGACGATCGACGCCATCACGCGGGGGACGTCCGCCGGGCAGCCGTATCTCCTTTACGCACCGCCCACCATCACCAATGTTCGCTTTCCCGCCAACGTATTCCCCATTCCCGCGGCCATGGGAAAGGAGCTTTCGTGTTCCGGGTGCCGCGGGGAGTATGAGTCGGTCAGCGCGGCACTCTACGCGCTGGAGGAAATCAAGGGACTAAAGGTCTCGGTGACAGACCTCGCGGGCTCTGCAGGTCTCATTCTTGCCAGCGAGATTGACATCTTTGTTGTGAAGTCCTGGTATCAGGCCGGACGCGGCACCAGCGATCTGAAGAACAAGATGCTCGTACCGGAGTTGCTGCTCAAAGACGACCGGTTGGTGCGTGTGGATCTAAACACGGGAGAAAACTATCTTCGAAGCACCGCGCTGGATGGATCGGGATCTTATCTGCTTTGCTCCGGCAGGACGAGTGAGAACCTTGCAGAGGTGCGACCCATCGACGCGGCGATGCTTCAGCCGGTTGACATCCCGTCCCGCTCGTTGAAACAGTTCTGGATCAACGTCCACATCCCTGAAAGTGCGAAGGCGGGGGAGTACCGCGGCGCTCTGAGATTCACCATCGGGAACGGCAGCCGCGACCTGCCGTTTCGAGTAACCGTGCATCCATTCGACCTCGCACCATCCAAGCTGACTTATTCCATCTACTATCGTGCAACGCTGTCCCGAGATGGCCTGCCGACGATCACTTCCGAGTACAAGTCCGCGGAGCAGTACCGCGCCGAGGTCGCGGACCTCAAAGCCCATGGCGTCCTCTATCCGAGCAACTACGAGGGAATGGGAGAGAAGCTGCGGCGCGTGCTCGAGATCCGTCAGGAGGTTGGGCTCCCCGGCGGGAAGTTCTTTACACTGGGACAAGGAACCGGCGCAACCGCCGATCCTGGGCAACTCACATCTCTGCGGACAGCCTTCGGGCAATGGATCGATTTTTGCCAGCCTTTCGGGTATGATTCCATCCACTTTTACGGCATCGACGAGGCTGCAGGGGAAAGGCTGAAATCGCAGCAAGCGACTTGGAGAACGGCGCAGGAGGCGGGAGGAAAAACCTTCGTCGCCTGCTACGCGAGAACCTTCGAAGCCATGGGTTCGCTTCTGAACGTTGCCGTCCTCGCGGGACGCCCTGATCCCGAAGAAGCGAAGAAATGGCACAGCGTCGGTTCACAGGCGTTCTGCTACGCCTACCCCCAGGTAGGCAATGAGGAGCCGGAAACCTACAGGCGGAACTTCGGACTTGTTCTCTGGAAAGCAGGCTTTGACGGCGCCATGGACTACGCCTACCAGCACGGTTTCGGGCACGTGTGGAACGACTTCGACAACGAACGCTATCGCGACCACAACTTCACCTATCCCACCGTGAATGGCATCGTCGGCACCATCCAGTGGGAGGGCTTCCGCGAAGCCGTGGACGATGTCCGCTACGTTACCACGCTGGAGCAGGCCATCAAGAAAGCCCACACAGCAAAGAAGGCACTCGCAAAGCAGGCGCAATCCTGGCTGGACTCGCTTGACCCCGACCTCGCTGACCTCAATGCGGCGCGGGCGAAAATGGCGGAGTGGATTGAAAGGTTGATGCAGAAAACCCGCGTAGTTGACTGACCAGTCGCCAGGTTTGCACCGCTTCCCCTCATACGTCCGACAGGCGTTCCGCAGATACGTGCCGATAGTCTAACAAAAATCAGCAACAATCCACACCCTCCACCCGGCGCGCCGGAGCAAGCCGCCGCGGCGCCGGAGGAGGCTACAGCGACGACGAACCGGAAGGACCCCTGCGACGATCATCACACGATTGGCGGCCATGGTTCGCCACGACCGCGACCCCAAAGGAAGGTGGAAATACCCCCCTGAAAACCCGGCGAAAATGTCGCCGAATTTGTCGAACGCAAACCCACCACCACCCACCCCAAAGTCTGCTAATATCGCCTTGCGCGCAGATAGCGTTGTAAACAACATTGAGACTTGAGCGCCCCCGCATGATGGATGCCCGCGCGCACGGCGTCCGTGTGCTATAATCGTCTCCACTTCCATCTTCATTCACCAATTCTCCGATCGACATATTCGCACATTCGTCGAGGGGTCTTTGCTGCCGTGGAACTGATAACAAGTCATGTGGGCGCCGATTTCGACGCGCTGGCGTCAATGGTTGCGGCGCGTCGGCTCTACCCCGGCTCCGTCGCTGCCTTCTCCGGAGGGATGGATCGCAACGTGCGTGAGTTTGTGACCCTTTTCGACGAATCACTCAACCTGCGGGATGCCGCCGATATCGACCTGGACGCCGTGTCGCGGCTCATCGTCGTTGACACGCAGCACGCGGGGCGTCTCGGCAGGTTCCGTCCGCTGGTAGTGCGTGGAGTTCCCGTCCATCTGTATGATCACCACCCTCCCTCACCACCAAGCCCCTCGTCGGCGCCGAACCACGACGCTCTGTCTCCGGAATACGCCATCACCCGACAACTGGGCGCGGCGACCACGCTTCTGCTTCACGTCCTGCGGGAACGCAGCAACGCGATCAATCCCTTTGAGGCAACGCTCTTCGCTCTCGGGATCTATGAAGAAACGGGTGGATTGGTCTTCTCCCACACAACCGTCGAAGACATCGAGATGGCCGCCTATCTGCTCGAACAAGGCGCCAACCTCGATGTGGTCTCAGACTACACCCACCATTCACTGACCGAAAGACAACGAGACCTGCTGAACCGGCTGATCCTGAATACGGAGTACAGGACAGTCCGGGGAATTCCCATCGCCATCGCGCAGGCGGAGACGACAGCGTACGTTGACGAAATCGCGCTTCTCGTTCACAAGTTGTGCGACATCGAGAACGTGGGCGCGGTCTTCGCTCTGATTGAGGCAGACTACCGCCAACCCGGGAGCGATGAGAATCAAACAAACAACTCGGTATTCCTGATTGCGCGCAGCAAAGTGGACGCCATCAACGTCGCGGAACTCCTTGCCACGCTGGGGGGCGGAGGGCACCATCGCGCCGCTTCTGCCGTGCTCAAGCACACCGACTTGGGGATGGCGAGAACAGAGCTTCTTTCTGCGCTCGAACGACGCGTTGCTCCGCAGGACACGGCGCGCGACATATTGGAGTATCCGGTGCGCACCGTTGGGCCGGAAACCAGCGTGGAACAGGCCGGTCGAGTGATGCTGCGATACGGGTACAGTGGACTGGTGGTGGCGTATCACCATGAAGTCGAGGGGATCGTCACGCGCCGCGACGTTGACCGAGCAAAGCATCACGAGCTTCACGCCGCGCCCGTCAAGGCGGTAATGACTTCAGAGATTCCCATCGCGTCGCCGGAAACAACGGCGCATGAACTGCAGGAAATGATGGTACGCTCCAAGGTGGGTCGTATTCCCATCGTCGAGAAGGGCGCGGTCGCGGGGATGCGATCCCGGCTGGTAGGCGTAGTCACCCGCTCGGGGCTACTCAACGCCCTGTACGGACACACGGGGCTTACGCCCGGTCAGCGTCGCATCGAGGCTACGCTTCGTCGCGAGGACATCGTCTCTCTCCTTGAGAGGCGGCTGAGCGCCGATGAGTTGACGCTTCTCAGAGAGGTGGGACAGATCGGGGATGAACTGGGTCTCGCAGTCTACCTGGTCGGTGGCTGTGTGCGGGATCTCCTGATGGGCGAGCGGAACCTCGACACCGACATCATGGTCGATCCCCTACAGCGTCCTGGTAACTCGAACGACATGGGGCGCGGCTCCGAGCACAATGCGATCACTCTCGCCAGCGGGTTCGCGCGACGACGCGCCGGCCGGCTGGTTCGGCACGAACGCTTCGGGACGGCAGTGGTCGTGCTTCCCGATGGGCAGAAGGTCGACTTCGCGACCGCCCGTACGGAATTCTACCAGTTCCCCGCCGCTCTGCCGGAGGTGGAGTTCTCCTCGATCCAGGAGGACCTCTATCGGCGAGATTTCACCATCAATGCAATGGCCATCCAACTGAACCCCGCGGGTTTCGGTGAGCTGTGGGATTTCTTTGGGGGGCGCGCCGATCTCGAAGCCAGAACCCTGCGTGTACTCCACAATCTCAGTTTCGTGGAAGACCCCACGCGCATCGTTCGCGCGGTGCGACTGGAGCAGCGGCACGGCTTTCAGATGGATCAGCACACCGAAGACCTCATCACACAAGCAGTGGACATTGAAATGTTCTCTCGCCTGACGCGCGAGAGAATGCGCGACGAACTGATCCTCCTGCTCGAAGAGCAACACCCCATCCACGCGATCCACCGCATGTCTCATTTGAACGTCCTCAGCCGCGTGCACGAGAAACTCCAGTTTGACGAACAGGTCCTAACTCTGTTACACAAGGTGGAGGAAGAATTGCGTCGATTTGACCAGTTCTGCTCTGGCACACCGTCACGCCGGGTCCAGGCGAATCGAGAAATCAGGCGCTGGATGCTCTACTTTCTGCCACTGGTGGCAGGTCTCGACCTCGGCCAGGTTAAGGCGCTGGCGCAGAACTTGAAGCTGGGCAGCAACACCACTGCAGTTCTCACTTCTGCCGTCATCGACCTGCCGGCGCTCTTCGAGCGATTTGCGAAGAACCAGACGCCGAGCGCGGCTCGGCAGGCGCTGCTCCCGTTTCCGCTCGAAACGGCGCTGTTCGGGGCGGCCCAGGCAACTAAAGGCCCGGTGAGTGAGCTGTTCCATCTTTTTCTTTACGAATGGCGAGAGGCCAGTCCTGATATCAGCGGAAAAATGCTTGTCGAGAGAGGAATGGAACCCGGCCCACGGATGGGCCGTGCGCTCGAAGCTGCCCTGGCAGCGAAGCTGGATGGCACGGCCACGAGCGCGGAACTTCAGATGGAGGTTGCACTGAGCACAAACTAATGGGCGAACTCAATATCAGAGAAATTCTGGAGAAGCTGATTGTCGTCATTCCGGTCATCATCCCGGCGCTGGTGATTCACGAGTATGCTCACGCCTGGGTCGCGTACCGGTGCGGCGACACCACCGCCAAGGATCAGGGACGGTTGACCCTCGATCCCATGGTTCACATGGACCCGATGGGCGCCATTTTTATCGTGTTGATGCTGATAACGCCAGTGAAGTTCATCTTCGGTTGGGCCAAGCCGGTGCCGGTCAACTTCGGCAATCTGCGCAATCCGCTGCGGGACATGGCATTCGTCGCCGCGGCAGGTCCGGTAAGCAATATGCTCCAAGTGGGTGTGTGGTACGGTCTTCTATGGGTCCTCCACCTGAGTTTGGGGACATCCAACAACACCATGGTGGAATTGTTCTACCAGTTTGCCATCTACGGCATCCTCATCAACCTGGCACTGGCATTCTTCAACCTGCTACCGATACCGCCCCTCGATGGGTCGAGGATTGTGGTTGCGTTCTCGCCGCCCAACATCGGACGGGCGATGGCGCAACTGGAGCCTTACGGTTTCATGGTGCTGATGCTTCTCCTCTGGACAGGGATCATCGATGTTCTGTTGACACCCGTCTCGGCAATCTTCCACACGTTGATGTCGCCGATCATTGGGTAGATCGTGTCCGTCACTCAAGAACGCTACGAGAAAGGTATTGAAAGCCAACATGAGCAACAATAGGGGCAGAATTCTCAGCGGTATGCGGCCAACGGGTCGCCTGCATCTCGGCAACCTGGAGGGCGCTCTCCGCAACTGGGTTGCACTGCAAAATGACTACGAATGCTTCTTCGAGGTCGCCGACTGGCACGCTCTTACCACGGCATGGCAGGACACCGGCGAGATTCGCGCAAACGTTCGCGAGTTGGTGATTGATTGGCTCAGCGCAGGAATTGATCCGCAAAAAAGTGTGGTCTTCGTGCAGTCCGAAATAAAGGAACACGCTGAGCTGTTCCTGCTCCTGGGCATGTTGTCTGGCGTTGGCTGGCTGGAGCGATGCACCACCTACAAAGACTGGATCGCGAAGAACTTCGAGCCAAACTACGGACTTCTCGGTTACCCCGTGCTGCAATGCGCCGACATCGCCATCTACAAGGCGGACACTGTCCCCGTCGGCAAGGATCAGTTACAGCACTTGGAGATGTCCCGTGAACTCGTGCGCCGCTTCAACAACACGTACGGCGAGGTGCTGGTCGAGCCGAAAGAGAAGTTGACGGAATTCCCCGACCTCCCCGGAACCGACGGGCAGAAGATGAGTAAGTCCCACGGCAACGAAATCCAGATTGCGGAAAGCCCGGAGACCCTCCAGCAGAAACTCCGCGGCATGTTCACCGACCCGCAGAAGCTGCGGCGCGGCGATCCCGGACGTCCGGAAGTCTGCGCCGTGTTCAAACTGCACACGGTATACAACCCCGATGAGACCGCCGCCATTGACCCACCTTGTCGCACCGGCGATCTGGGGTGCGTTGAGTGCAAGGGGAAACTCCACGGGGCGATGCTGCAAGCGCTTGCCCCACTCCGCGAGAAACGGGCCGAGCTGGAGAAAAGCCCTAAGCATATCGATGACGTTCTCGAAGACGGTAATCACCGCGCCCGCGCGGTTGCTCAGCAAACCCTCGCAGAAGTGCGAGAGACGATGAAAATTTAGTGTGCCTTCACGAAACGTGCGAAGAACAGACTATTTTGGGGACCGTGGGGTGACTATGGTTGCACGGGAATGCCTTTCACCAAGGCTTCCACTTGGGGGATGACAGCTTCCGAGGCAACAGAATTGGTGATGAAGCGGACGATCCTCTGTCGGTCGGTGATGACCAGCTTGGGCAGGTATGCCACACCGAAAGCCATTGCCAGGGGAGAGCTTTGCTGCAAGTCGATGGACGCCCGCGCGCCGATGTCGGTGAGCATGGGAAAACGGTCACCGTTCTCGCTGCCAAAATCGCGCGCAGTGGAGTGCTCTTCGCCGATGCAGATGCCGATGCTGCGCACGCCCTGATTCCCAAACATCTCGTCAATCTGCTTCAGCGTGTCGAGGACCTGAACCGATACAGGCGCTTCGGGCGACCAAAGCCCGATGACGAACATATCCCCGGGGAAATCTCGCAGTCCCGTCCACCGTCCCTTCTGATTGGGCAAAGTGAACCCCGGGCACCGCATGTCGGGTTGCAGCGATTGGCTGCCCATCGCTTCCAGCATGGGGTTGCGGAACATCGGCTCGTCGTGACTGGTGCCGGCGATGCCAACCGCGCTGCGAACCGATAAAAACGCGCCAGCCAATATCACCAGCGAAAGAGACAGCGGCGCGCAACGCGTCCTGCGGTCGCGCTTGTAGACAATCAGGGAAACAGCAAGCAAAGCGACGGCGAGCGGAAGGAAGATGGGCGCGTTCTGCGTAAGAGAGAAGTTGAAGATCCGTGAAATATAGTCACGCCCTCCGAGAACCGCGAGATAGTACACAGCAGCCACCATGCCCGCGACCGGCGTCGCGAAGATGAGGCTGAAACTGTACCCAACGGATGCCATCACAAACACCGGTAACGCACCGCGCCAGAACGCGTGGTAGTAGGCCAACACAACCGGGGGGGTGCCCGCGAACGCAATGTGGGCGAAGGCTCCGACGATGATCTCGTCGACCAGGATGGCCAGCATGAGCCCCAGGTTGCCGAGGAACCGGCCCAACACCAGAACCTCGGTCGTCTGCGGCTTGGCGAAGAGGATATCTTCCGTATGGATCCACGTGTCCCGGGACGCAACGGAAGCCATCCAGAAGAGCGTAATAAAACTGAGAATCATCGCCGACCATTTGTCGATACGGTACGCCGCAAGGGACGCTGTGGTGCCGTCGGGGAGGCACTCCCGAAATACCAGGGTGCCACACACGGCGAGCGCGGCCCAGAACACCGGCGACCGCGAGCCCATGGAGAACTCGTGGCGGGCAATCCCCCACACGGCCCCTCCCGCGGGAACGAAGTCCAGAGTCGAACTTTGAGTTCGCGGTGAGTGAGGCTTCCCCGGAACGTCCCCTGGTACGGCTCTGTCGCGATCAGCCAACCGCGGACCCTCCCATCAGATGGATGTATGCGTCTTCCAGCGTCGGTTCCACCTGCCGCGCCCGGATGTGCGGCAAAGAACCACCGAGCTCGGAGCTCGCCGCGACAACTCTGATTTCCACCCCGCCGATGGAACGGAAAACACCGGTAATCTGTAGTTTCTCCTTGATTTGACGCAGCTCTTCACGCTCGACTTCAATCTGCCACGTCTTTCCGGCGATGGATCGCAGCAACTCCTCGGGCGTGCCCTGGAACTTCACTTTGCCGAGGTGCAGCACACCAATGCTATCGGCGACGGCCTCAATGTCGGCCACGATGTGGGTGGAGAGAATGATGACGCGGTCTCCCCCCAACTCAGCCAGTAGCGACCGAATGCGAATTCGCTCTTCCGGGTCCAGTCCGGAGGTTGGCTCATCCACGATCAGCAGCTTCGGCGAATTAAGAATGGCCTGTGCGATGCCGAGTCGCTGCTTCATTCCACCGGAGAATGTGCCGACCTTCCTGTCCCGGAGATGCGTGAGGTTGGTGCGCTCCAGAGACTCGTTGACAATTCTCTCGCGCTGGCGAGTGTCCTCGACATTGTAGAGGAGCGCCATGTAGTCTAGGAATTCCCACGCGGTCAATGACGGGTACAGTCCGAACTCCTGGGGGAGGTAGCCCAGCAGTTTGCGCACGTCGGACTGTCGCCGACGGACGTCGTTTCCATCAATGCTGACGGCGCCGGACGTTGGCTCAAGGAGCGTAGCGATGATTCTCATCAGCGTCGTCTTGCCGGAGCCGTTGGGACCCAATAGTCCAAAGACGCCGTCGCCGATCTGCATCTGCACACCGTCGAGCGCCCTGATGCCGCCTTCATAGGTTTTGACGAGATGATCGATCACGATCTGCAACGACAACCTCCCATTTCCCGCTCTTCGGTAACAGTTTGATCCGCCAGCGCGAACAACGCCGTTCGTATGACACTGGGGACTTTGTTCCTCCCCTCTGAACGGTTACGTTTTCACACTCTTCCAGGCATCGGGATCTCCACTCTCTAATACTCAATCATTCGAACGCAGTTGTTCCCGAAGTCGGCGACGTAGAGCTTCCGTCCGGGTCCGCACACCAGCGCGCCCGGGCGGTTGAACCTGGCTTCGGCGCCGTTGCCATTCACGTAGCCTGCCATATCGGCATGTTCATGGTGAGCGCCCGCGAGGAGCTCCAACGCTATCCCGCTGAGAGTGGTCGCGTAAACGCACTGCATCACCGAATCCGAGACGAAGAGATTTCCTCTCTGGTCTGTCGTGACGCCGGCGGGGTTCACCAGCCGAATCCCTTTTGGCGCGGGGTGAGCTTCGGGATCTACCTGAGCAACAGGAGCAATTATTTCTCCCGGTTTTACTCGCGGCGTGGGGAGGGATATTGGAGTCCCGAGAGCGGAAACGAGTCGGACGCCGAGGTTGCCCGCACCCACGACATACAACATCCCGTTGGCGCCGATGCACATCGCCAGTGGAGAATCCATCTCGGGTGGGTTCTGTGACGGGTCACTGCCTGCCAGCGTATCCATCCCACCCTTCCCGTCGATGGATACCACGCGATGATTCGCCGTGTCCGCCACCGCAATCCCGAGCGTGTCGTCAAATGCCACATCACCCGGCAGCAGAAGTTGCGGCGCGAGCGTCTCCAATCCCTTGCCGCTTTTGGCATCAGGGGGAGCGAAGACGGTGCTGACGTTCCCTTTCGGGTCGACCTTCCGGATCGCGCTATTCCCTGTATCCGCTACGTACAGATTGCCTTTGCCGTCAAAGGCGAGCCCCGCCGGGCAGGAGAACCGCGCATCCCGGGACGCGCCGTCCCTCAGGGAACCAGTAAGTCTTTCCATCGGTCCACCACCCGCAAAGGTGGACACTTTGCCTTCCTGTGTCACTATGCGAATGCGGTGGTTCCTGCTGTCTGATACGTACAGATTTCCAGTTGTGTCAACGGCAAGCCCGGAAGGTCCATCGAAGCGGGCCGTGCCGGCGCTCCCGTCTCGACAGCCCGGGGTGCCGTCTCCTGCAAAAGTGATGACTCGCGCATCGGCACTCCCCACAGGCGGGGGAGGCGGCATCGCGGGCATGGCACCCGCGGCCCCTTCTTCCAGCGCCACATCACTGAGCTTCGGCTTCCAGAGGAGTTTTCTGTAGTAAACCGCCTGGACGACGAGCAGCGCCAGCAGGATTGCTCCGACGACGAGTCTTGCAGACACATTTCTTTTCATCGGTCCCGATGCTATAACCTTCCGACCGCATTGCGGACCCAGGCAAACCCGCTCACCGGATAACGCATGGCGCGATACTTCGGTCCCTGGGGATCGCCGTACTGCTCGACGCAATAGATGTTGTGAGGGGTCAGGCAGGCAAGCCCGCCGACTCCGCCCTTCATCTCTGCAACCTGCGTGACGCGTCGATCCCCCAGCAGGCGAAAGGCCGCTGTGGGACTGACATAATAAATGCGACGTCCAACGGAGAAGAGCTTCCCCGCGGGGGGCAACCAGTCGGCGAAAATACTGGGACTGCCCTTTCTGGTATCTGTGCAATACACCGTAGCAAAACTGGCGGGGTTTGCCGCCTCGTCACACACTGCGGACCAATAGACTCGCGTTCCGCGCGCAGCCGCGCTCTGAAGCCCGGAGTCCTTTGATACAGTCCGTAACTCGCCTCCCTTGAGCGCACGCGTGTAGAGATTCCCGCGGCTCAGCGTGGGCGCGACCATCGGTATGGTCAACCACGCGATGCGCCGATTGTCCAGTGCTGCCAGCTCACCGTTGAACTGACGCGAGTCCGTCTCGAACGCGGCGAGAACTCTCGGCTGGACGGGTCTGGACTTCCTCTCCATGACCCGCAACGTCGTCAGCGGCATCAATGCAGGCACAGTGTGTATACCAGTCACCGAATGGTCGTGGGTTTCCGTCCAGGCGACGCGCCGTCTGTCAAGGATAATGTCTCCGGGGTTAACGAGACCGGACACGAGTGTTTCCGCGTTGCCCGTCCGCACTCGAAGCCGGTTGAGCGTGCCTGCCGTGAACTCGAGGAAATAGACCCACTTGCCGTCGGTAGCAAACCGGGAGATACCCGCGCCACGGCAGAGGGTGCGCGGGGTTCTGCCGGGTCGGCGGTACATCAGAATACGCCTCGCATTGCCGGAGGGACCTTCGTCGAGGAGGAACAGCCTCCCACCGGCAAACTCAATCTGCAGAGGTTTCCCGTCCAACTGGGCAATCTCAACTAAAGCTTTGCCCTTCACAATCGCGATCAGTGGATACCCGATCGCCGCGATTAAGATACCCACGCGCACGAGGCGCACAGCGCGCGCGCGCAGCGTCTCCGGATTCATTGCGTCGGATTCCAGATTTCCCACAGGGGTCTCGCTGTTTCCATTCATGCTGCCGATGCATCATGTTAAGTCATTATGGATACTGGTTCAAGCCTTCGCCCCGCGCCGTCAACGCAGTTTGGGAATGTCCGGTTTAGTCTATTGATAGGGCAGCCCCCCTCTAAGCGGGCGCTCGTCTCGCGGTTCCCCTGGGTCGCTGACGAGTGGCACGGGGTACCGCGTCACTCTCTTTGCTAACCCGGATTATTCATGAGATTTTGATACGTGATAAGCGAGAGGTCTGCTCACGTCAGTTGTCTAAAGGGATTGTAAGCGTCCTGAGGCACGGAGGGAGAGACCTCTCACATGATAGAGTGTCAACGAATCTGAGATCTCTTCCCTTTCCGCAACACCCCCATCGAGTCACCCGTCGCCTGACACACACCGCAACAGGGGCACTCCTCATGTGACTCACCTAAGCCGCGCGACGAGCACAAAAAAACCCCGGCATCCAGCAGAGACCGGGGAAACTTGTTGCTTATGCCAGCAAGCCTGCAATTATGTGGTCGAGGTGATGCTTGTATTCACCCGCACGAACAGGTTGCGGACTTTGGTTCCGAGTAGGGTCAGGATGGCGATGACCACCAACGCGATCAGCGCGACCAGAAGACCGTACTCAACGAGGGTCTGTCCCTCTTCCTCACAAACCAGTCTCTTAATCATATTGACGCTTACCTCCTTCCCTTCTTGATTGTGGACATTTTATCTCAGTCCACGACTTTCGTCAAGTCTAACCTGCCACACCGGAGCCCAATCCTGAGCAGTGCATGAAAAAAACACCGCCTCTCAATAGAACCGGGGAAACTTGATGAACTGCGACTGCAATCCTGACTATGTGGTGGAGGCGATGCTTGTGTTCACCCGCACAAACAGGTTGCGGACTTTGGTACCGAGCAGGGTCAGGATGGCGATGACCACCAACGCGATCAGCGCGACCAGAAGACCATACTCAACGAGGGTCTGTCCCTCTTCTTCACGGACGAGTCTCTTGATCATAGATACAGCACCTCCTTTGTTGAAGACATCGCCTGACATTATACAAGAGGGGACAGTAATTGTGAAGGGGTTTCTGCAAAGAGCTATTTACGAAATCCGCTGAGTTCAAGCGTGAAGGGCATTGCCGGGGAGTGTTGATGAGCGAATACCCTACGAGGTTGTGGATCAATGAAGGTGATTGATGGTCGGGGAGTTTTTTTCGCGAAAATCACCCCACAAAGGGGGCGCATCGTCCGTGTCCCGTTAGACGCGGACTCTGCGAGTCCGAGCGGACTCTGAGTCCGAGTCGATGGCGATGGGGAGGATCCACGCGAACCAGCAGGAGCATCTCCGCAGTCTGCTCAAAGCCGCCTGACCGGGTGGAAATGGAGCAACGAAAAAGACAGAGCCAAACGGACGAGACCCAGGGATGCGTCTGCCTGCCAACAGGCCGGAAGCGGTTGCCAACGCGCGAGGTTGGCATTCCCCTTGTAATTTGAGGTCTTTCCCGCCCTGCGGTGCACTCGCCGGGAAACCTGCTGGCGGTCCGTTGTCCGGTACCCGACGCAAAATGGGGATTACGCAAATGGCTCTATCGGAAGAGCTGCTGCGTATACAACGAGCGTTGGAGGGTTAGTGCTTGTTGGATTTGACACGCTCACCCAAACCTCGCATAATTCCGAAAGCGTACTGACCATCTTCCTGCCATCTCCACCCAAGAGCAATCCTAGGAGGAGGTCGGAGCGATTCAGGAGCGTTGCTATGGCTTTATCCGACGATGATGTCAATCCAGGGAATCCAGGTCTCCGGCTTTCCTGCCGGTTGGAGGTTCTGCCCGGCCCCACAGTCCGCGATCGGTTGTGGCATGCCGTGGACTACGGTTTCGACGCAGTCGCCGCGCCAGGTCGAATGCTCGATGAATACCACGAGCCTCTGCGGGAATGCCGGCCGGATAGCCCCATCCCGATCTCATCACTGTCACTCGGTTTCCGCGGTTCACTGCTGAGTCCCGATCCCCAAGTTCGACTGGATTGCCGTGACAGCCTGCTGGAGCTGTTCGACTTTTGTGCGGAGTTGCGGATACCAATACTCAACATGCCCCCCGTCTTGATTCAGGACAACCCGGTTCGTATCCGGGAGCCACTGGATTATCTCTCAGCGGAAGACCGGCAGGACGAGTTGCTCATTGACCAGTTACCGGAGATCGGCGACGCGGCACGCGAGCGCGGCGTCGTACTGGTTCTCGAACCCGTGAACCGTTACGAGTCGGAGTATATGAACACGGTGGATCACGCAGCCCGCGTTTGTGATCTGGTGGGGCACCCGAACATCGGCATGACCTTCGATTTCTATCATGCCCAAATGGAGGAATTGAATCCCGCTGCAGCCATTCGCAACGCCGGCAAGTGGCTTCGGCTGGTGCACGTCGCCGAGAACACCCGCGTCGAACCCGGTCCGGGGCTGCTCGATTTTCGTCCCGGGTTTCGAGCGTTGCGGGACATCGGGTATTCCGGTTGCATCGAGATGGAGTGCCGTCGGCTGTCCGGCCCTGCGGAACGCCTGTTGCCTGCGAGCGTCGACTACCTGCGTCGTTGCTGGGCAGAGTCCTGACGTTGCCGCGATTATCCGCAAAGTGCTTATTGACTTAGCTGCCAAAGTCAGGTAGGCTCCTGTATCGGAGGCGAGAGATGCCTGGTCGATATAAAGAGCTGAGCTTGCTGGGCTTTCAAAAGGCTTTCTTTACCGAGGAGGCG
>Ga0210024_1000252_pt1 | contig 47145 bp, 33 predicted proteins | sample CryGeymeta201525_FD_183988 | JGI IMG/M metagenome (GOLD analysis project Ga0210024, IMG submission 183988) | Groundwater microbial communities from Crystal Geyser aquifers in Utah, USA - Crystal Geyser metaG 2015-25 (SPAdes) (version 2) | ecosystem: Environmental > Aquatic > Deep subsurface >...
CCATCGTGGGGGTGTTCAAGCAGAGCGCGAACATGAGTGATTCCTGCCGGCTCATTCTCCGTCAGCCGCCGCCAGTCCTGCATGTCGCGACAGCGGCGCGCTTGCCGGGATTTACCGTTAGCAGGTTCCCAGACTCCCGGAATGAATCTATAATTCGACAGCAGCACCGCCGGGGAGACCCGCGCCATAGAGGATGGAACCAATGACTCGACTCACTTCGCTCGCCCGTGTTGCCGCATTCGCCGCGTTGATTGGGGCCGCCGCCTACGTTGCCCTGCGGCAGCCCACCGCGTCTGTTGCCGAAGCGCCGGCGAAGTATCTCTCGCCGATGGACATGGTGCTGACTCCCGACGGCGTTACGCTGTATGTCTCGAACCATACGGGCAATTCAGTCGGCGTCATCGACACGCAAAACAGCACCTACAAGGGCGCGATCCCGGTGCCCGGCGCGCCGGCGGGGCTGGCCCTGTCTCCGGACGCGAAGACGCTGTACGTCGCCCAGGCGGAGACGAACTCGGTCTCGCTCATCGACACGGCGACGCGCAAGGTGCAGAAGACCGTGCCCGTCGGCTGGTACCCGTGGGGAGTTGCCGTGGCGGCGGACGGCACCGTGGTCGTGTGCAACCGGGACTCCAACGATGTGTCGGTGGTGGACCCGGCAGCCGGCAAGGAACTCCGTCGGCTCCCCGCCTCTCGCGAACCGATGTACGCCGCCGTGGCGGGGGAGAAGGTCATTGTGACCAACGGCCTGCCCAACTGCCCCGCGAGTGACCACACCTCGGCCGCCAGCGTCACGCTGGCGAGCCTCGACGGAAAGACCGAGTCGAAGCAGCTCCGGATGTCACCGGGCTGCAATGCCCTCCGCCAGATCGTCGTCTCGAAGGATGGAAAGTGGGCGTACTTCGTGCACCTGCTGTCGCGCTTCAATGTTCCCACCACGCAGCTCGACCGCGGCTGGATGAACACCAACGCGCTGACCGTCTTCGACGTCGAGAAGGGCGAGGTGTACGTCACCATCCTGCTGGACGAGATCATGCGCGGCTACGCCAACCCCTACGGGATCACGCTGACGGCCGATGGCGAGCAACTGCTGATCTCCCATGCCGGCAGCGACGACGCGACGTTCATCGACGTGAAGCGACTGCACGAGTACGTGAGCAGCCAATCGGACGAAGACCGCCACAACCTGCAGAACCGGCTGTCGGTCGTGCACGGCAAAGACGTGGGCGATCACTTCAACTGCGGCGGCAAGGGACCCCGAGGGATCGCGGTGTCGGCCGACCGGCGGCTGGCGTATGTGGCCAACTACTTCTCCGACAATGTCACCGTGATCGACCTGAAGCGCCAGAAGCCCGTCCACACCATCCCCCTGGGCCCCGAGCCGAAGATGGATGAGGTGCGCAAAGGCGAGATGCTCTTCTACGACGCGACAATCTGCTTCCAACACTGGCAGAGCTGCTCCTCCTGCCATCCGGACACCCGCGCGGACGGGTTCAACTGGGATCTGCTCAACGACGACATCGGGAACCCGAAGAACGTCAAGTCCATGGTCCTCTCCTACAAGACGCCCCCGGTGATGTCGCTGGGCGTGCGCGACACGATGGAGACCGCCGTGGTGTCCGGCATTCGCTACATCCAGTTCCGCGAGCCCGAGCCCGGTGAGGCGGAGGCGATTCAGACCTACCTGCGCGCACTCAAGCCGCGACCCAGCCCGTACCTGCTGGCCAAGGGCAAGCTGAGCCCGGCTGCGGAGCGCGGGAAGAAGCTCTTCGAGAGCCCGAAGACCGCCTGCTCCACCTGCCACCCCGCACCACTCTACACCGACCTCCACAAGTACGATGTGGGCAGCCACGGCGAGTACGACCGCGAGGACAAGGAGTTCGACACGCCGACACTGATCGAGGGGTTCCGCACCGCGCCGTACATGCACGATGGCTCCAAGCTCACCTTCAAAGATGTGCTGACGCAGAACGCGGGCGACAAGCACGGCAATACCTCGCAGCTCAAGCCGCAGGAGATCGACGACCTGGTGGCGTTCCTGCTGGCGCTGTAACGTGGACCGCGCAGCATTGTCGCCGCCCGGAAGCCTTGATCGAGACGCAGCCATGAGCGACGCCTCGGCGCCCAGCTTCCGCCGCAACCCACGCTTTCACCTGCTGTCGCTGGCAACCGTTGAGGGACTCGCCCTCCGTCGCACTGTCCTACGCGAAGCCGCTCCCGGCGACTGGGAGTTGGGCAACCGGTTGATGCGCGAACTGCAGGCCGCTCAACTGGAGGACGGGAGCTGGGCCGGCGACCTCGAGCAGACGGGCGCGGGCATGTTGGCGCTGTTGGACTTGGACGTCGTCCCCAACCACCCCGCGCTGGAGTTGGCCGCCGAGTGGGTCCTCGAACACCTGGAGCCGGTGCTGGAAGGCGCCCTGTCCTTCACGCGCAACCAAGTGCCGGCCCTACTGGCACTCCTCCGAATGGGCCGCCAGCATGAACCCGCCGCGCAGCGCGTCGTGTCCCAACTGTCGGCTGACGAAGCTGGCTGGTTACCGACGGCAGACAACGCCGACATTGCTCTCGCGCTGAAGCTGCTCCTGGCCGATCCCGTGGCGCGGAGTTCGCCGGTCGTAGCGGAAGCTCTGGAGCGACTGGTAGGGGCCGCGCAGGGATGCGACCCCGCCGAGGTGGAGCGCTTCGCGCTCCTTGAGGCCTGCGGTCTGACCGACCTCCCCGCCGCCCGCGACTGGACCGTCTCCCAAGTGCCGTTCGTGGTGGGGAGTCAGCGAGAAGACGGCGGCTGGGGGGAGCACACGCCAGCGGTCGTCCGCGCGCTCTGCACGCACGGACTGTGGGAGTCGCTGTTGGCGTAGACCGACCTACGCCATCTGCTCTTCGCCGCCCTCCTGGATCTTCTCGACCACCAACGGGTACCTCAGTTTGAGGTTGCCGTTCAGCAGGACCTCCACCGAGTAGTGCCCTTCCTGCTCAAACCGAAGCCCGCCGAACACCGCGATGACGGTGTGGCTGGCGCCCATCCCCGGCAACTCGAACCGGGTGACCCGGTCCTCCACCAGCACTTCGTCGTCGACCGTCACCAGCCGGGTCTGCTGCTCGAACTCGCCCATCCCGTTGCACCAGCGGTTGGCGATGCAGAGCTTGGGGTGGGCGCAGGGCATCGTCGTCGTCCGGACCGCCTCAAACAGCCCGAAAAACATCAGCTTGCCGTTGTCTTCGCGGCGGATGTCATCACAGAGCACGGAGAACTGCAGGTCGGGGTCAATCATCTGCGGACCTCCTGGTTGCGGTGGCTGATTATCGCGGGTTCGCGCTGCCTCTGAGCACCCCGGCGGATGAGAATGCGTCCGCGTAGGGCGGAACTGCATTCTCATAGGAATCACCCCTGTTCGCACTTCGCTTGAACACCCCCGACGGCTGTCAGTCTCGTTCCGGAGCAAACGCCTGTTCGGGCTCGAGTTCCCAGGCAGTCTCGTCCAACGGGACGGGGGAGAGCTCGAGGCGGCCCTGCCAGTTGGCGCCATCGGTCTCGGGGTAGTCCTCGCGGTAGTGCGCGCCCCGGCTCTCTTGGCGGACCAGTGCAGCCCGGGCGATCAGCGCGGCCAGCAGCGCCATGTTGGCCTGCTCGACGGCTTCGCGGCGGAGCTCTCCGGCAGTCTGCAATACGAGCAGTTCCTCGAACTTGGCCAGCGCTCGTGCCAGTCCGCCGCCGGAGCGGACGATCCCCACGTTGTCCCACATGAGTTGGCGCAGCGTGTCGCGGCAGTCGGTGAAGGCAGCTTGGGCGCGGGGAGCAGCGGAGTGGGTGCGAACCTCCGGCAGTTCCTGTCGGCACAGCGTCCCGGCGCTTTCGGCTGCCCGAGCGCCGAAGACCAACCCCTCCAACATCGAGTTGCTCGCGAGGCGGTTCGCGCCGTGCACGCCAGTGCAGGCGACCTCGCCGCACGCCAGCAGCCCCTCCACGCCCGTGTGACAGCGGAGGTCGGTTTTCACGCCGCCCATGAGGTAGTGGGCGGTCGGGTACACCGGGATGGGTCGCACGGCCATGTCGATGCCGTGCTCCAGGCACGTCTGGTAGATCATCGGGAAGCGCTCGCGGATGGCGTCGAGGGGGTGTGCGGTCAGGTCGAGTTGCACGTGGTCCGTGCCGGTTCGCCGAGCTTCCTCCCAGATGGCGCGCGTCACGATGTCGCGCGGGGCGAGTTCGGCGCGCGCGTCGTACCGCGGCATGAACCGCTCGCCCGCTTCATTGAGCAGCAGGGCGCCCTCACCGCGCACCGCCTCGGAGATCAGGAACTTGGGGAAGAGGTCCACGGCCAGCGCGGTGGGGTGGAACTGCACGAACTCCAGGTCGGCGACCTTCGCGCCGGCACGGTAGGCCAGGGCAATGCCATCGCCGGTGCACACGGAGGGGTTCGTGGTGGTGGAGTAGAGCTGCCCGGCTCCGCCCGTCGCCAGAATGGTGGCCTTGGCGCGGAGATGGAGCGGTTCCCCGGTCTCCGCGTCGAACCCGACGGCGCCGCAGCACCTGCCGTCCACCGTCACCGCGTCGGCGACGACCACGCGCTCGAGCACCTCGCAGTCGGCGTTGCGGACCTGCTCCACCAACGCTCGCTCGACCTCCCGCCCGGTGGCGTCGCCCTGGGCATGCACGATGCGCCGCACGCCATGGGCGCCTTCCTTCCCGAGCACCAAACGGTCGCCTTCCATGTCGAACTGCGCGCCGAGGTGGATCAACTCCCGGACGTGACCGGGACCTTCCGTCACCAGCGCCGACACCGCCTCGCGGCTGCACAGGCCTGCGCCCGCCACCATCGTGTCTTGCAGGTGCATCGCCGGCGAATCCTGGGGGCACAGTGCCGCCGCGATGCCGCCCTGGGCGTACGGCGTGCTTCCCTGGGCGATCTCCTCTTTGGTCACAATCCCTACGCGGCCATAGCGCGCTGCCTTCAGCGCAGCGTACAGACCGGCGACGCCGCTGCCGACGATCAGGATATCGAACTCTTCCGTGGTAGCAGACTTCAGGTCGACAGCAACAGAAAACCGTGGGAGGAAGCTCATAGTGGATAGCTTTTCGGGCGCGAAATGAAGGCAGGGCGAGGTGAGCGCCGGCGCAGGCAATGCCCCGGCGAGGGCCCCGCTTACTTGATCAGTCTGAGGACTTCTTTGAACTCGGGAGTTCCAGCGACGTGTAGCAACTCAAACAGAGCCATTTCGGTACTGGAGACGACTGCCCCGGCCTGCTGCATCCGTGCCAGTCCGAGCCGCCAGTTGGCTTCGGTGCGCGAAGAGACGGCATCGGCGAGGACGTGCACCTGGTAGCCGGCGCTGAGCGCGTCCAACACGGACTGGGTGATGCACACATGGGCTTCGATGCCCACCACGATCAGCGTCCGGCGGCCCAGCGCCTTCAGCGCCTCCACGAACGCCGGTTCGCCGAAGGTGCTGAACGTCAGCTTCTCGATGGCTGCTACGCCGGCCAATGCCTCGGCCACGTCCGTAGCCGTCTTGCCGAGGCCCTTTGGGTACTGCTCTGTCACGAGCACCGGGACCCCGAGGACTTGTGCGGCGCGCACCAAGGCGAGGGTGTTGCCACGGACGCGCTCTTCCTCAAAGATGCTGGGGAGCAGCTTCTCCTGAACATCCACCACGAGCAGCGCAGCGTCCTGCCGCGTCAGCCGAGCCACAGTCGTCACTACCTCCATCTTGGGATCGGTCACCAGTCAGCTCCTGAGTACCATCGCGGAGCAGGGGAGTGCCACGACCCGCGCGGACTCAGAAAGTCCGGGGCCGTCGATGCCCAGCGCCACGCGTCCCGACTTTCATCAGTATACTGCCGGCGACCGGGGGAGTCAAGGACGGGGAGCGCCAAAAAACAGGGGGGCGAGCAGCGTGGCTTCGGAGACGGTCGTTGCCCCCCAGAGCGAAGCGACCACGACCGGTCTCAGCCACACCTGGCCCTCGGCCCTCGGCTGTAGCCAGAACACCAGCGGGGAAGCGCTGGCCTCCGCGCTCGCGTCGACAACGCACAGTACCTCAGCGCCTGCGCAACTGGCCGAGCGGACAACTCCCGACGCCTGCAGTTTCTGCAGGTTGGTCGCTACCAGCTTCGTGCCCGGCGGAGTGAGGAAGCGAACCTGTCGGGAGCAGCTCGGGAAGGCGCTCTCTGCTGGCAGCCTGACCTCCACTCGGAAGAGCTGTCCCTGTCTGGCGCAGGTGACGGAGACGCTCGAGGCGCCGCCTGCTCTCGGCGTCTCGGTGCCGGTAGGCACGACCGTCCGCACAAGCCGCACGCGCAGTCCGTTGCCCGCCGGGGCGCCTGGGTCTGCTGTCGTGGTGCCCGGCTCGAGAGACAGGGACCAGCCGCGACCCTCCGCGTCTTGCTGCCACCGCGCGCCTCCCGCGGGATCAGCCGGGCGGTCCCAACGCATCTGGGGTGCCAGCTTCTCGATGGTAGCCAGGGCAGCGGCCGCGAAGCTCGGGCTCTGCTCCCAGGGAGCCAGCACTGCTGCACTGCTCAGCAGCCTCAGTGCTGTACCGGCGTCCGTGCGGGACAGGACGTTCGCAGTCCTCAGCAGCGTCTCTGCGACTGCCTCGCGCCCTTCCGACAGAGAGGGTGGCAGGACCTCCGGCGCGTCGGAGCCAGCCTCCCACAGACGCCCGACCGCCTCGGTAAGGGAGGCGCGCGCGTCGGCGGCGGCACGGGACCCCAGTGCAGTCAGCGCCTCCGTGCACAGCAGTTGTATCGGCGCGACGCGACCTTCTCGCCAGTGGGCTTCGACGAACTGCCTCGCAGCAACGAGCGCCTGCCGCGTGGTGGGCGACGCGACTTGGGCAGTTGCCATCGCGGCAAGGGCGGTTGCCGGGAGGTTGACATTCTCCAAGCTCCCCCAGCGAGCGTCGGTGAGGTACGCTGGATCTGGTGACCAGTAGCCATTGGACGACTGGGCTCGCACCAGCCACTCAGCGCCAGCGACGACCACGGCCGGATCGACATAGACAGAGCGTTGCAGGTCGACCAGCGCCCGAAGCGCGAGGGCCGTGCCCACGCTTCCCGGCTCCTGTCCGCGGCGAACGGAGAAGCCGCCGTCGGCGGCACGCGCCTGAAGGATGAGGTGTAGGCAGCGTTCGGCGTGGGCAACTGCGCCCGCGGTTTCGACACCCGTTCGGCTTGAGACGGCAACCAGCTCGGCTCCTGCAACCGCCTCCAGAAAGTTGCCCGGTCGCCACTGCTCACACTTCTCCCTCACGCTCGCGGCGAGCGACTGGGCTGAACTCGGCGCCCACAGTGAAGTGCGCGCGGCCGCCGCGTCGGCCGCAGGCAAGGCCGTGCCCCCCGGATCGCCGCCGATCTGGAGACCCGACCTGGCAACCAGACTCGCTTCCAGGGGCAGCACGGTCACGCCTTGCGCTCGCCCCTGCATCCGGATCTCGGCGGTGCCGGGAGACAGAGCCCGGACAACCCAGTGGTCTCCTTCCGGGCTGACCTCAAAGCAGCCGGGATGGGTGCTCTCCAATCGCAGGGGGAACTCCTCCTGGCGCGGAACCGTCAGCCGGTCCCCCACGGTCCACACTGCCGGGAATGGAAACGGCTCGGGCACGGGCGCCGCGCTCTGAGAGAAGTGCAACGGAGCGCCGGAGGCTGAGGACTCCCACGCCACTGCGCCCGGCTTCCCGTCGTGGTCCCGAAGCCGAGGCCCAGCCGACGATCCGTCAACGCATTCCAGCCCCCACGCTGCCCGCGCGCCCGCCAAGGCTTCGAGACCGGGGGTATTGGACAGCACGCGCCGTGCTGCCTCGGCGACAGCCTCCGGCAGTCGCCAGCCGCCGTTCTCTACGGCGTGCAGTTCACCGGGCGAGGAGACGGGATCGAGGGGGAGTGCCACCTCGTCGTCAAGGGCAGAACAGCGGATCCCGAGGTCGTCTTCGGTGTCCGGCACGCCGTCCTCGCCGGCGCTCCGCAGGTCGAAGTCGGCCACGCTCTGCCCGCGCGGGGCGAGGACCAGTCGGTTGCCCCAGGGATCCAGCGCACTCGCCGGCTTGAGCAGTTGGCTCTTGAGAAGAGCCGCCAACGCTTCGTTCGCCGGCGGGAATCGACCGGTGCGGTTGAAGAACTCCTGTGCGGCATACACCACGTTGAACCGGTGGGCGCGAAGCCACTGCAGTCCGGCAGCGCGGTACCGCGCGCGAGAGTCGACCGCCGAGTCCCGCCGAAGATCCAGCGGCGAGGCCGAGGGGAGGAGGCTGAATAGCGCCTCTGCCGAGGCTGCCCCGTTGGGTCCGTCCGCAACCACTTCGCGCAACAGACCGAGACCCCAGTCTGCGTCCGAAAGGCGTTCGAGGGGTGTCTCTGCGAGTGACGACCCCGCCGGGCCGAGAACGCCCGTCAACGCACTCGGCGGCGCGTCGGCCGCCGCAGCCGGTCGCACCCACACACACACGTTGTGCGAGTCCAGGGCGCGGCGAGAGCCGGGAGTCGGGTAGGCCACGAGGGTGAGCAGGCCGGTCAGTTCCTGCCCCAGTTCCAGCTCGAGTTCGCCCTCGCCGTCGGCTACCGGCATCGTCAACGCCATGAGGTAGCGCCCGTTCCGGAAGAGGTCGAGGCAGGCAGGAACAGGCCGGTCTGCCGCGCCGGTCACGAGGCGGAGACCGAGCGTCTCGCCGACGGCCTTCACCGAGTGGTCCACCCAAGGCACCAAGCCATCGCTCGCGACCACCTCAAAGTGAGCGCTGGGGCTATCGGCCGAAGCGCCAGTCTTCACGAGACAGCCGGGCGCGCTGGGGAGGAGCGTGAGCGTGGCGGCTCGCCCAGTGCTGCTCTCGTCTCCCCATCGCCGCGGCTGCTCCGCCATCGCCGCTCCTTCGGCCGCGAACGTCTGTGTTCCTTGGACACCGAGCGCAAAGAGCCGCTGCGGCACGCCGGCAACCAGGGGCGCGTCCGGGCTAACAACGCGGACGGGCGCAGTCGCTCTCTCGACGGGAAGGTCCTTTGCCGCCACATGCATCTGCCCCGACACGTCGCAGACAGCGGCCGAAACGTAGACGAAGTCCGTCTTGCCAACCAGCTCCGGAAGCCACACCAGGAACTTGGCGCACCCCGCCTGGTCCGTCTTTCCTTGCCAGGCGACCAGCTCCCGTCCCGTCGCGCCGCCGGTAGTCATTCTCACGACAACCGGAAGCTCTGGCGCCGGGGCGCCTCCCTCTGTGGAGGCAGTCACTTGACCGCGCAACGGGCACCCGGGCCGCGCGACGGGCGGGACAATGACAAGGGCCGACCTCAACTCCCCGGGCATCGTCTCGCAGACCTCGAGGGTCGCGGCCGCCGCCATTCCCGCCGCGACTGCCGTCACCCGGTACTTGCCGGCCGGCACATTTTCCCCGATCGGCAGGGCAAAGGAACCCAGCCGGTTGTACGAGAGCCGGAAGGCGCGCTGCAGCCACCGTGCGCCGGCGGCGTCCGTCAGCCCGAGGACGACACTCGCGGGGGCACCCAACACAGGCGCCATTGGGTCCTCGAGGTAGCAGTGCACAGTCAGTCGCGAACCTGGCGAGCACTGCGCGGAGGCGGTGAGCAGGGACAGGCGTCGGTTCGGGACGACGCGCACTGTTGCCGAAACGGACATTTGCTCATTGCCCGCCACCGCCTCGACCAGCAGCACGCACTCCCCGACGGCGTCCGCGGGAACGAGAAAGGAGAGGTTGGCACTGCCGGTCGTCTCAGTGACTGCCCTGAACAAGTCTCGCGCTGCTCCCCCCGCCAAAGGAGTGAGCGTGCCCACGACCTGAGCGCCCGCCACCGGCGTTCCGGCCTCCCGGTTGAGCACTGCGAGGCGCAGTGCGGCGCGCTGGCCTGCTGTCCATTCGCTCTGCCCCAGCACGAGCAGGTCGGTATTGGGTCGCCGAGGAATGGACACCTCACCGGCTGCAGCCAGCGGGAGACGACCGACCGCGACACTGAGCGCATACACCAGCGCCAGCCGCCTTACCGCCTCGACGGGAGGTACACCGCGTGACATCGCATCCGCTCCGCACAATCGCGCTGGCGGTTCATTGTGCCCACATTCCCTCCGACACGCAAAGCAGGTTCGCAAAAGAGAAGGACCAGGCGCGAAGCCTGGTCCTCTCTACAATCTGTCGAGTAGAGCTGTGAAGACGTCGGCTACTTGGAGGCGACCATGACGTGGCCGGTCTCGGCGTCGAAGCTGACCTCTACGTTCATCACCTTGGAGAACAAGCTGGTCGGGACCATGGTTCGGCTCTGCTTGATCAGCGCCGCCAGTTCCAGCATCACTGCCTCGCCGTCCACCTGGGCAGTCTCGCTGCCGATCCGGATCTCCACTGTGTGGTCGTCGTTCTTCGCCTCGAGGCGCTTGTCTTTGTGGGACCACGTCACCGTGCCGCCGGCGTGCTCGAAGATCGGCCGGAACGGCGCCAAGGCGATGCCGGCCTGCGCGAACGCGACGACATCGAGCGTGATGGGATGGCTGTCGTAGAATACCTTCAGCGAGCGGTTGGGGATGACCAGTGAGTGGCCGGTGCGGACTGCGTTCGTGTCCTTCAGTCCGTTGGACAGCGCCAGGTCCACGACCGAGACGTTGTGGAGCAGCGCGATCTTAGTCAGCGTGTCGCCGGGTCGCACCGTGTAGCTGCGGCGGACGGTGGGGGAACCCGCAACGGGTAGACCGGACGGCACCCCGCGGACGTCGGGTACTGTGTAGTGACTCGGACCTACGCTCGGCGCCGGGATCGCCGTCGGCTTCTCCGGGAAAGACGTGCCCATGAGGTTCATCGCCAGGGCGATTCGACCGACCTTCTGGGACGTGCCGGCCGAAGTGCTGGGCGGGGTCCCGGCGATTGGTTCGCGAGCTTGTGTCGCGGCGGCTGCCAGCGCGAAGAGCCGTCCCGGCGCCGCAGTGAGGGACTCCGCGCGGGGCGGAGCGGCCTGCGTAACGGCGGGGGATCCCGTTGCGGCGGACGCACGGCGTCCGTGCGCGGGGGGAGTCTGGCGTCGCGTTCCTTCAGGTTGCGGCAGGTCTGTCGGCTTGGAGTTCCCCACGGCAATGGTCTCTCTGGGCTCGACCGACGTCGGCGACCACAGTTTCGCCACTCGCGTGACGGCTGCTGGCTCGGGTACCTTGACGACGCTCTCGGTCGGAGACTTGGGCTCCACCGCGACAACCGGCTTCTGCGCCTCAGCACTCTGAGGAGCACCTGCCGCTTTGGTGGGCACTGCTGATGCTGACTGTTGTGAGACGCTGCCGGGTCGGGGTACGGTCGGGCCGGTCGTCGTCTGCCGAGTGGGCGTCGGGGGAACCTCCACGGCCCGCAGGCGCGGTTCCGAGTCGCGGGTGATGACCGTCATCTGGGGCGTCGCGCCGGGTGCCTCTGCAGCGTTTGCCGCTGCCGAAGGCGCAACCGACTTCGGCGAACCGGCCGGTCGGGGCGCCCGCACCTCGGTCGGTGCCGTGGGCATCTCAATGCCGGACCGACTCGGGGCGGAGACCGACTGCTGCTCCAAGCCGCGGGGCAACGCAGGGAGGACCTTGGCCGTTGAAGAGAGCGCCTTCGCGATGAGAACCGGGGCGGGACGGGGCGCCGGGGACTCCGCCCTCGGCACCGCCACGGGCGTCTGAGGCTGCGGGACCTCGGCCTTTGTTGCGCCCTCCGAACGCGCCGGTTGCGTTCGCTTCACCGGCGTCAGCGTCACGGCACTCGGGGGGGCGGCAACGGCTCTTGCCTTGGCGGAGGGCTCCTCGGTCTCCGGCTGCGGGGGCACCTGCGCGGCGGAAGGAGTCGAGGGTGGCTCCGTCGGCAGCGATGGTTCCACTTCGGCCGCCGCGTCGCCTGCTGCCTTCGTCGTTGCTGCCGGCGCCGGCGCTTGGGCGACGTGCCCCGGGTCCACAATGACCGACTGCACTTCGGGCGACACCTTCGCCGGATCGACTTCGCTGACGCTGGAAGGCGGCTCGTCCACGGCACGGAAGAGGGGGGCGCCCATGGGGGTCGCCCCACCCTCGTTGTTGACAATGACGGTCACGACCGGCGAGAGCCCCTGGTTCTTGCTCGCGTCCAGCGCCTTGGCCGTCAGCTTGTGTGCGCCGTTCCGCTCGCGGGTGGTGTTCCAGGGATAGGTGAATGGGCCGAAGTTCTTCATCTGCTTCAGCGCGTCATCGATGAATAGGAACACATAGTCCAGCAGCTTGTTATCGTGGGCATCGACGGCCACCTCCACCATGCCGGACACGGTCTCGCCGTCGCGCGGCTTGGTGATGGCTACTGTGGGTGGGGCGACATCGGTCTCCTGGTTGGTCACGTAGACAGTAACCGAGGCGAACCCGCTTTCACCGGCGGAATCGAACGCCTTGGCTCCCACGGTGAAGACGCCGTCCTTGAGCGCGGTGGTGTCCCAGTAGAAGGCATACGATCCCGTCCGGGACTGCTCCGCAAGCTTCTTCGTGTAGACGCGCTGGCCGTTGATCAGCAGCTCGAGGGACGCGACCGGCGCCGTGTCAGACAGCCACGACACCGACAGCGACACTTGCTTTCCGCTCACGGCCAAGCCATTGGTAGGGCTGCCGATCACGACGGTCGGCTTGGCGCTCACCTGAGCCGCCAGACACGCGGTGGCGACCACTGCCCACCAGATCAAGGACGTTTGCGAGAGGCACTTCTTATTCATGGCGATTCTCCCCCAAGCTTGGGTCCACTGGGCCCAGCAATACGGACAGAGACGAAATGGTCAGGATAGTGGCGCACGGCCGGCAGGAATACCGCGCCGCTCCGCGGGCACAATTGCGCTGGCGCGATTATAGGACAATGGGGAGGATTTGTCAACATGGCGTGCACGCTCCGGAGGGCCCCTGTGCGTTATCCCACCGGGACGATGCCTGCGCCTTCGACGGGCGTGCACACGTAAGCCGAGGGATCGAGGTGCAGCGGGGTGTAGTATTCCGTCGTCAGCAGGTCGATCAACTCGTCGGCGTGCTCCCGGTGAACAAGCGCCATCATGCAGCCACCGAGCCCCGCCCCGGAGAGCTGCGCGCCCATCACCCCGGGGGTCGAGAGCGCGAGGTCCACCATTCGATCAACGCGGGGCGTGCTGCAAGCGTACTTCCCGGGCTGACGAATCAGCGCGGCAGCCGGGTCACCAGCCCGGCTCGCAGCAATGAGTCGGTCCAGCTCTCTATCCGACACGGCTGCACCGAAGGGAGTCGAGTTGCCGGCCTGGTCTTGCCTGCAAACCCGGTCGCCGTCATGGGAGATCGTCATCAACTCACCGAACCCGGCAATGTCTCCGGACTCCAGCATCGAGAAGCAGTCCCGACTCCGCAGGCACTCGGCCACGCCGAACAGACAGACGTCGCGCACAAGGTAGCCTTCTCGCGGCTCCGCATGCGCGGCGAAGATCTCCTCAAGTCGGTCCTGCTGCGACGCCGGAAGCACTGCTCGCAGTTCTTGTCGGGTGGCGGTTACCGGCAGAGCTTTCAGCATCTCGTAGATCCGGCCCTCGTCGCAGCCCAACGTCTCCGCGCTCACGTCCCGAAGGTAGGTGAGCTTCTCCGCCCGCGCGGGGAACCGCTCCCTCAGCAGCATCAAGCCGAACTCGTAAGCCGCGACCCGCTGGTTGAACCGGTCGCGGGCCCCTTCCGCCTTCTTGGCCTGGTCCTTGGAGTCGGCAATGACGATCCGGTAGTCCGCCGGGAAACCGACATGGCTGATCGTCGTCGGAAAGAAGCCCACATGCGAGATCTGTCCCCGCCTCCCGAACTTCATCGCGGCATGGTCGCCGCTGCCGCCGCGGGTGCCGAGGTACCACTCGCCACGACCGCAGCGGTCGGCGAACTCGCTCGGCGGGTAGCGCACGCCATTGAAGTGGAGAATGGCTTCGGCGGCCGAGACGAACACCGCCGACGACGAACTCAGCCCGGCAGACGCGGGGAGGTTGCCTGTCGCCACCGCGTTCATGCCCTTCAGGGGCGGCCGCAACTCACCTGTCTCGGCCCGCAGCAAGTCCTGGAAGCTGACGGCGGCGCCCTGCACGTAGACAGTCCAGTGCCCGCCGAGTCCCTCTTCCTGCCGCTGCCGCAGCCGGTCGAGGGTCCACTCATCCCACTCGCCGAGGTCCCGGATCTTGGCTGGGGGAAGCTCGTCGCGCAGTGCAAACTCCCTGGGCGGGTAGGCCGGGTCGCAGTTGCGCACCACGAACCGGTCGTCGTCGCGGGCCTGGGCCACCAGGACGACTTCCAGGTTGAGCGCGATCGGGTTGACGAAACCACCCCGATGATCCACGTGCCGCCCCAGCAAGTTGGCGCGGCCGGGAGCCCGGGACACGACGACCTCGGCGCCCGGATCGAACGCGACACAGAACTCCTGAACCGCGTGCTCATACGCGCGGCGGCGGTCCTCCAGCAGAGCCGGATCGTCGCCATAGAGCCCTCGCAGTGTCTCCGTCAGCGCAGGGGAACGAGCCTGCAAGGCGCTTAGCAGGGACTGTGCAGTCATATGGTCAGGGCCTCGTTGCGGCGGCTTCAGTGGCACGGTTCGCCCGCGCTCGGCGTTGGCGACGAACCACGCTGGAACCGGCAATTGGACGGTGCCGGGGCAGGTCCTTCTTGTCGCCGAAAGCCCTCCCTCTGCAACGGTTCGGCGAGCGCACGGAAAAAGCCCGTTCTGGCGCCGTTTTGGCGGATTTCCGGGCGTTTTGGCGATTGACTGGAGATCCGATTCGGGCTATACTGAGAACCTGTTCCCCTCGCTCTTTGTGATCCGCAACGCAGGCCCACAAACAGCCACAAATCGGCGGCGGGAAGCCTGTCGCAGCCGGTTTCATATCGCACCAGCAGAGGTGGTCTTCACCTAATGAGCAATGGTTCCTACGGGTCGAAGCAGATTCAAGTGTTGAAGGGGCTCGACGGGGTCCGCAAACGACCGGGCATGTACATCGGGGACACGCACCTCCGGGGGCTCTTCAACTGCTGTCGCGAGGTTATCGACAACGGGATCGACGAGGTTCTGGCAGGGCACTGCGATCGCATCGACGTCGAGTTGTTCCCCGAAGGCGTCGTCGCCGTCACCGATAACGGCCGTGGAATCCCGGTCGATATGCATCCCCAGGAGCGCAAGCCCGGGGTCGAGGTCGTCATGACCATGCTTCATGCCGGCAGCAAGTTCGGCGGGGGGGGCTACAAGGTCGCCAGCGGCCTGCACGGCGTGGGTGTCTCGGTCGTGAACGCGCTGTCCGAGTGGCTTGAGGTGGAGGTCTGCCGCGATGGCAGCATCCACCACCAGCGCTTTGAGGCGGGGAAGCCGGTCACCAAGCTCACCGTGATCGGCAAAGCCAAGCGGACCGGCACGAAGGTCACTTACAAGCCCGACACCACCATCTTCGAGGTGTTCGAGCTGGACCGCGATATGCTCACCAAGCGGCTGCGGGAGCTGTCCTTCCTCAACGGCGGGGCGCGCATCGTTCTCACCGATCACGTGAACGACCACCAGGAGGAGTTCTACAACAAGGGCGGGTTGGAGGCGTTCGCGAAGTACCTCAACCGCACCAAGGAGCCCGTCCACAAGCCGATCTACTTCCAGGCGAGTAAGGACGACACCGAGGTCGAGGTGGTCCTCCAGTACCACACCGGGTACAACGCCACCATCATCTCCTTTGCCAACAGCATCTGCACCATCGACGGCGGGACCCACGAGAGCGGCTTCAAGACTGCACTCACGCGTACGCTCAACAACTACGGGCGCAAGCAGAACGTCATCAAAGAGAAGGACCCGAATCTCAGCGGCGATGACGCGCGCGACGGTCTGACCGCTGTCATTAGCGTCAAGGTGCTGCACCCGACGTTCGAGAGCCAGACCAAGATCAAGCTTGGCAACACCGACGTCGAAGGCATCGTCAACTCCGTGGTGGGCGAATCGCTGGCGGAGTACTTCGAGGAAAACCCCAGCATCGCCAAGCGGGTGGTCATGAAGGCTCAAGAGGCGCAGCGCGCTCGGGTTGCGGCGCGCGAAGCTGCCGCGTTGGTGCGGCGCAAGTCCGCCCTGGAAGACGCGGCGCTGCCCGGGAAGCTCGCCGACTGCTCCGAGAAGAACCCCGAACTGTGCGAAGTCTTCCTCGTCGAGGGCGATTCCGCCGGTGGCTCGGCCAAGCAGGGGCGAGACCGTCGCTACCAGGCCATCCTGCCGCTCCGCGGCAAGATCCTCAACGCGGAGAAGAACCGGCTGGACAAGATCCTCGGCAACACCGAGATCCGCGCGATGATCTCGGCCTTCGGCATCGGCATCACAGACCGCGTGTCCGGCGGCGACAACGGGAACGGGGATGACGACCACGAGGACGGCGAGGAAGAAGGCAACGGCAGCGCGACCGGCAACGGAAACGGGAACGGAAACGGTGGGCAGTTCGACCTGTCTCGCCTGCGCTATGACCGCGTGATCATCATGACGGATGCGGACGTGGACGGCTCGCACATCCGCACGCTGCTCATGACCTTCCTCTTCCGCTACATGCGGCCCCTCATCGAGGGCGGGCACGTCTACATTGCGCAGCCGCCGCTCTATCGAATCACAGTCGGGAAGCAGATCAACTACTGCTACACCGAAGAGGAGCGCGAGCAGGTTGTGCGCGGCCTGGGCCGACGTAACCACCACCTGACGCGCTTCAAAGGTCTCGGCGAAATGAACCCCGACCAGTTGCGCGAGACCACGATGGACCCCGAGAAGCGCCTGATCCTCCAGGTCCGCCTCGAAGATGTGGCCGAAGCCGACGCAACGGTGTCCATGCTCTTGGGAGATCTTGTCGAGCCGCGCAGAGAGTTCATTGCCGCCAACGCCAAGAACGCGAGCGACCTCGACATTTAACCGGTTTGGGCACGCCGGTCTGAGCCGGTGCGGACGGAGGCGGTAAGCGGTTTGGTTGCCCTACCCCGGTGATACTCCGGGCGCCTGAAATATCCCCGCCTGGTTGAGTTGGCGATTGTTGCGTGCGCCAGACCCAGCGGAGGAGGAGCTTTTCCTCAATGGAAAACATAGCGAGATCGGTCCGGCCGATCGACTTCGATTCCGAGATGAAGCAGTCCTATACGCGCTACGCGATGAGCGTCATCGTGGGCCGCGCGTTGCCGGACGTGCGCGACGGGCTGAAGCCGGTTCATCGGCGCATCCTGTACGCCATGCTCGACCAGGGGATGCAGCCGGACCGCAACTACCAGAAGTGCGCGGCGACTGTCGGCGAGGTGATCAAGAGCTACCATCCCCACGGCGACAGCGCGGTCTACGACACGCTGGTCCGCATGGCCCAGGACTTCTCGCTCCGCTATCCGCTGGTCGACGGTCAGGGCAACTTCGGCTCTGTCGATGGCGACCCACCGGCTGCCTACCGGTACACCGAGTCCCGGCTGTCGCACATCGCCATGGAACTCCTGCGCGACATCGAGCAGGAGACGGTGGACTTTGCCGACACCTTCGATGGCTCCACCCAAGAGCCAACCGTGCTCCCGTGCGTGATCCCGAATCTGCTGGCCAACGGCTCGCAGGGCATTGCCGTCGGCATGGCGACCAACATCCCGCCGCACAACATCGGCGAGCTGTGCGACGCCGTGATCGCGTTGATCGAGAACCCCGAGGTCGGGTGGGCCGACCTGATGAAACTCGTGCCCGGCCCCGACTTCCCCACCGGCGGCCTCATCCTGGGTACCAGCGGCATCCGGGAAGCCTACGAGACCGGTCGCGGCTCAGTGACGATGCAGGCTCGTGCCGTCATCGAGCCGATGGATCGCGGCGGCGACGCCATCTTGGTCACCGAGATCCCCTACCAGGTCAACAAGGCCACTCTGGTTGCACAGATCGCGAAGCTCTACCGGGACAAGGCGATCGAGGGCATCTCGGACATGCGCGACGAGTCCGACCAGTCGGGCATGCGCATCGTCATCGAGCTCCGCCGTGACGCGAACCCGAATGTCGTCCTGAACCAGCTCTACAAGCACACCCAGATGCGCCAGAACTTCGGCATCATCATGCTGGCGCTGGTCGACCGGCAGCCGAAGGTCATGGGGCTCAAGGAGCTGCTGCAGGAGTTCGTCAAGCATCGGCAGGAGGTCATCGTTCGCCGCACGCAGTACCAGCTCCGCAAGGCTGAAGAGCGGGCGCACATCCTGGAAGGCTTCCGGATCGTCCTTGACAACCTCGACGCGGTGATCGCGCTCATCCGCCGGTCCGCCAACCGCGAGGAAGCCCGGAAGGGGCTCATTGAGAAGTTCGGTCTGAGCGACGCTCAATCGCAGGCCGTGCTCAACATGCAGTTGGGTCAGTTGACGCGGCTGGACCAGGACAAGATCGAGGCCGAGTACCAGGAACTCCTGAAGAAGATCGAGTACCTCAACGGCATCCTCGCCGATCCGCGCAAGGTCCTGTTCCTGATCCAGGAAGACATGCGGCAGATCAAGAAAGACTACGGTGACGAGCGCCGCACCGTGATCCACGCCAAAGAGGCGGCCGACATCTCCATCGAAGACCTGATCGCCGAAGAAGAGATGATTATCACGATCACTCGCGACGGCTACATCAAGCGCCTCCCCATCGACACCTACCGCACGCAGGGGCGCGGCGGTCGAGGCGTCATCGCGCTGACGAAGAAGGAACAGGACTCGGTGGCCGATGTGATTGTGGCCACCACGCACCACACCATCCTGTTCTTCACCAATCGCGGTCGGGTGTACCAGCTCAAGGCCTACCAGATCCCGGCGGCCGGTCGGCAGTCCCGCGGGACGGCGATGGTCAACTTGCTCCTGGTCGAGAAGGATGAGCTGGTCACGGCCACCGTGCTGGTGCCGGACTTCAAGCGCGAAGGGCTCCTGTTCATGACCACCCGCCGGGGGGTGGTGAAGAAGACCGACCTCGCTCAGTTCGACACCCGGCTGTCCAAGGGCATCATCGCCATCAACCTGAACGACGACGACGAGCTCCGCTGGGTCGAGTTCATCCAGGGGGATTCCGACATCATCCTGGGGACGCGCCAAGGCATGTCCATCCGGTTCCCCGATTCCGACGTGCGTTGCATGGGGCGGCCTGCGGCGGGAGTGCGTGGCGTTTCGCTCGGGAAAGACGACTGCGTCATCGGCATGGACGTGGTCCGACCCAATGCGGAGTTGCTGGTCGTCAGCGAGCGCGGCTACGGCAAGCGCACGAAGCTCGACCAATACCGTGTCCAGTCGCGCGGCGGCAAGGGCATCATCACCATGCGCGTCACCGAGAAGAACGGCCCCGTAGTCGACTTGCGCGTGGTCGAGGCAGACGACGAACTGCTGGTCATCACCAAGAGCGGGATCATCATCCGCCAGCGGGTGGCGAACATCTCCGTCGTCGGCCGCAGCACCCAAGGCGTCCGCCTGATCCGCCTGTCCGAGGACGACGCCGTCGGCGCTGTCGCCCCCATCGTCGCACCTGCGGAGGACAGTGGCGGCGGTGCCGCGTCTGCCGTCGAGACGGAAGGGCAGTAGAGGGCGAGGTCCGAGGTCCGAAGCTCGAAGTCCGAAACCCGAAATCCGAAACCCGGAATCCGGACGTCGTCGCATTCTTCCCAATCCGAAGTTCCAAATCCGCAACCTGCAATGGCAATGCTTCCGTTCGAGGTTGTCGACCACACTGCTGACCTGGCGATTGTGGCGCGCGGCGGCACGCTTGCGGAGTTGTGCGAGAACGCCGCGCGCGGGCTCTTCGCTCAGATTGCCGATCTCAGCCAGGAGCGGCCGCTCGGTGAGCGGGTTGAGATCCGACTGGAGGCGGTTGAGCAGGAGGAGTTGTTGCTTGCGTGGCTCCGGGAGCTGCTGTTCTTGCAGGAGACGGAGCACTGCGTGTTCACCGACTTCTCCGTCCGGGTCGAGGGGTGCTACGAGTTGGTTGGGGTGGCGCAGATGGGCGCGCTGTTGGCGGATGAGCCGTTGACAGCCGTCAAGGCCGTGACGTATCATGACCTCCGGATCGTGCAGGCCCACGGCCGGTGGGAAGTCAAAGTCGTCTTCGACCTGTGAGGGTGCGCAAACCGCACCGCAGCCTCGTTGACCGGCCCCTGAAGGGAATAGCCATGCTCGGGAAACGCGTCCGCGCCCTCCGTCTCGCCCTGCTTGCCGCTTGCGTTCTCACCCCGTTGGTCGTGCCGACCGGCTGCAAGGACGACGCGCGCGACCGGAAAGGCGCCTGGATCTCGGGAACCGTCACCGGAGCCGACAAGGCGCCCGTGGCGCACGCAGTGGTCTTGGTGGACGGAGTGGGCGTGCACGTCACGTCCGACGCCAAGGGGCGCTACTCGGTCGGGCCGTTGCCACCGGGGATGTACACCCTCGTCGCCGGCTACCCCGGGCTCACGCGGGACACGCGGTTCAACCTCGACTTGGCGAAGGACCAGCGGCTGGAGGGGATCGACTTCGCCCTGGATACCGACCCCACCTACGTCGCCGACTCCATCACCATCGAGAAGGTGAAGCCCGCGCCCGGCTCCGTCCTGAAGTCGGGGACAACGGTGCAGTTGGAGCTTACGGCTCGGTGCGTCCTCCGGAACTGCTCGTACGCCAAGATCCGGTTCACCGTCCAGGACGAGAACGAGAACCCTCTGCTGCGCGACCCTCCCGGGCACATCATCACGCGAATCGACCCCGTGGTTCCGTTCGTGCAGAAGATCGACATCCCCGACCGCGTCTCGGGGAAGTTGTTCGTGGCGGTGGTGCTCCTGCCCGAGAACGATGCCCGCTACCCCATCGTCGACTACATCTCATACGACATCCGCAAGTATGAGGACCACCTTTCGCTCTCTCGGGTAGAGCTGAAGAGCGTCGACGAGAAAGACCCCACCAAGGTCGTAGTCGTCGGCGACATCGGGTACACCCTCGACTACCTGAGCGAAGCACAGCTCAAAGTCATTGTGCAGGCCGCCTACCCCGACCGGCAGGAACTGGACCTGCTGAAGACGGAGACCTACACGCTCCGCAAAGCGACCTTGGCCTCCGGGACCCAGTTGCTGTCGATCCCCCTCCTGTTGGCCCCCGCCACCGGCTCCATCCTCGTTCGCGTCGAACTCCTGAGCAGCGGCAAGGGCGACGTAGTGGACCACGTGGTGCACAAGCCAATCCCAGTCCCCTGGGACGTGTCCCCGACGGTGCAGGTCCTCGGCGCCGAAGAGAAGGAAGAGAAGCGGTAGCGCCGCGAGGGCCCGCGTGGCCGAGCCGGCGCGTGGGCGTTGCGCGTTGACAGTTGGCCGTTAGCTCTTCGATGTTCGCTGTTCGATGTTCGATGTTGACTGTTCGGCGTTGGCCGTTGGCAGTTGCCCGTTGAGCGTTCAAAGCGCAACGCCCAACGCACACCGCCCTACATCCCCCGCCGCCTCCACAGCCGCCTCTCCCTCCCCCCGCCCGCAATCGGCTACACTGACACCCCATCCAACCTCGCGCCTCGCGGGCGCACCCTTGGGGAGAGCACGTTTGAACGCAGCCGAGTTCGTCGCCAAGTGGCAGGACGTTGCGCTGACCGAGCAGTCGGCGGCGCAGCAGCACTTCCTCGACCTGTGCGACGTCGTCGGGCATCCTGAGCCGGCGGCGGTTGATCCGAAGGGGGAGTGGTTCACCTTCGAGCGCGGCGCGGCCAGGCGTGGTGGCGGCGACGGCTGGGACCCGGACATGACGGACGAAGAGGTCCTGGAGAAGTTGCTGGCACTGAACCTGGAGCGGGCGTAGGCGGTGCGGCGCACAACGCTCCGATCAGTCTGAAACGCAGGAGCGGACAGCGGAGAGGCTGACTCCTTGGCACTCAGGAGAAAATGCGGATGAAATGGGCTGAGATTCCGTCTCGGAACAAAGAGATGGCTCGTCGCTGGAACCGTGGCGAATCGGCCGAAGCGCTTGCTGAGGAGTTCGGGCTCTCGCCGCGCACCGTCATCCGTTACATGAACGGCATGGGGTACCGCCGCCCCGACCGGCGTGCCGCACGCAACGTAGAGATCGCGCAAGCGCGACGCCGGAAGATCGCGCAACGGCTCCGGGAGGGGGGGCCTACGAGCAGATCGCGGACGAGCTGGGTCTCAGCGTCGGACACGTGCGTAAATTGCTTCCGGCTGCGGGCCAGACCAGGGGCCACGGGATGCAAACCGTGTGGCGCGAGGCCTGTCAGCCGTGTGGAGGAAGCGGCTCTCAAGTCCGGAGTGGCTGCAGGCCCGACTCCGTTCCGGTTGGACGTGCGCCGAACTCGCACAGCGAGGGGGCGTGCCGAGTTGGAGTCTCACGAGGGTGGCGCACGACTACGGCATCGAGGTCCGGTGGAATCACTTGACCGAGGCCGAGCGCCGGCGGATCACCGGCGACCAGTTGCGCTATCTGCGGCGGAAGCTTGGCACGCTTCCAAGCTCTGGGTTTGCGCGCAGCTTCATTCGAGGCAGGAAGTGCCGGCGGCTCCGTGGACTCGGGTACCACGTAGAGACCACCGGCGGCTGGACGTACTGACAGAAGGTGCTGGGCGGCGTCCGAGCGACGTGACCCCACTCGGTTCCAGCGGCAGGTGCGCACGCCGCACTTCAACGGCAACCTATTCAGCGACGGTGTATTCAGCGACGGTGATGCCCCCCACCTAAGAGCAACACCCGCGGACCGCGCCTACTCGCCGAGCGCGACATCATCCAGGCTGATGATGGCTCCCTGCACCGCCGCGCCTACCTCAACCTCCACCTTCTTGCCTGCCGCGAGGAGGCTTCTGCGGATGGCGCAGCCGCGCCCGATCTCGATGTTGCCAACGCTGAGAAGTGAGCCTGTGGCGAGGGTGGACTCGCTATCGATCAGGATCTTCCCCATCGCCCAGATGATTGCCTCGCCGCCAACCTTCGCGGGTATAGCAGGTCTGTCCGGGGAGGGCCGAGAGCTTGACCTTGTCGGTGCGGGTGACACGCTTGGCGGGCGCCTTCGCCGCTTCGGCGAACAGCGGCAACACGTCGGAGTAGGACGCGACCAAGTCCAGCGGTGTTGACAGGCTGGTGGGCACTGCGCCGCCGGCCACGTAGTCCCCTCTCCCACGGACATCGCCGTTGGCGTAGTAGACGGTGCCAGTAACTGTTGTGCGCTTGTTGATCTTCACGTCACCGTACGCGAACACGTAGCCATCGACCATCGATCCGTCCAGCGTCGAAGAATCGCGGAAGACGTCGGGCGAGAAGTACAGCGGGCGACGGAAGAGCGTGTCGAGCTCATCGAGCCGGTAGTCCTGCTGGTCTGGCGTCATCATGTAGGGAACCGCCAGAGGGCCGCCATTCGGCTGCGTTACTTCGTAGAGGGCGGCGTACGCCAGCGGCCCCGGGATTGGGTCGTACCAGTAGCGGATGTCGAACCCGCCAACCTCGTGTTTGCTGAGCAGCGCCGTCACCTCCATCGGCGTGAGCGCGACGGGTGGCCGCATGGACATGTACATGCCCGGGTTGGGAACCTGCGCACTGACTGTGGACAGACTCAGAAACAGAACGCAAGGCGCACCAACGGCACACAGCAGGTGCATAGAACGTAGCTCTCGGTACGTCTCGACTAATCTCCCGTCGCGAGGTCACTGAGACCTCCAGTTGCGGACACACGTCTACCACAGGACCGGCCGTATTCACCCATCACTACGAAGAAAGACTCCCGCAAGCTTGCCGCGGGAGCCTCTCGCAAGCAACGCCGAGGGCCTGCGGGGGAGAGCTTGGGCTACTGCTTTTTCCCGCTGGGCACAGCAGTGGCTTCGACCAGCTTCGCTGGGGACAACCTGGGCCCGACGGTGACGCCCGACCAGCGCGGGGCGTCGGTGGCTCCAGCCGTCGCCGAAGGTGAACCCGCCTACGTGGCCGTCCGCGCCTACGCGGCCGGGAACGAGTTGGCCACGAGCCCGGTGATCCAGATCTTCGCCGCCGCCTACGAACCACCGGACACACCGCCCGACGATCCCCCCGATGATCCCCCCGGCGACCCCGACACCCCGCCGCCGATGCCGTTCAACCCGCCGACACTCCAGGCTGTGACCCAAGTCAGCGCGGAGAACATCCACGTCATCTGGTTCTGGGCCGGCCCCACCGGCTTCCACCGGTTCGAGGTTGAGCAGAAGAACCTCATGGCCGAGTGGATCAACCTCACGACCATCTTCGATCCGCAAACGCAAGCGTGGATCGGTCCCGCGCTGAGCATGGACCCCGCCCAGACCGTCCGCGTCGTGGTCTACAACATGGACGAAAAGTGGCAAGCGAGCGACGAACTCCCCATCACCCTCCAAGGCTCTGGCACGCTCCAAGCACCAGTCATCCAACACGCCGAGATCTACGAATCCGGCGGCGACCTGTACAGCGTGTGGAGTTGGGAAGACAAGGGCCCCAAACCGCCCTTCGACCACTTCGCCGTCCAACAGATGGACGGCATGGGCACGTGGCAAACCCGCGTCACCCTCCCCGACTCCACTACGCAGAACTGGACCGGCGCCCCCCTCCCCGTCCCGCCGCCGAGGCACTTCCGCGTGGTGGCGGTGGACACGATGGGCGGGGAGGCGGCCAGTGAGGCAGTAGAGGTGGCGTAGGGCTTTCGGATTTGGGCTTTGGGATTTCGGATTTTGGATCTGGGATTGAAGGGTATTGACGCCTCACTGCGCCAAGGCGTCCGCAGCGGCGTTCTCGGATCGGCTGTCCGGCAGGAGCGCTTCGGCCTCCCCGAATCGCGCGCGTTTACAGCAGCTTCGCTGCGAGGCACAATGGCGTTTGCGGAGAGTGGACGAACCCCAGACGCAGTCAGTTGTCCGCTCCTCCTGGGCACCACATGAACCGAGGCACTCACAGCCCGATCCCACGAGCCAAGAGGGTCCCAAGGCGGTCCGCCACCGTCCGGACAGAGTTGCTGCTTGTGGTACTGGCGCTGCTACTTCCGCAGATCTACTCGGGTGGCTGCGAACCAGTGGCATCGCACGCGTCCTCTTTCTCGCACGCGTCAGCGCCGGAAGAGCCACAGACCGACAAGTTGGCAGCGCCCCTGCGTGAGTCGGCGTCGCGCTCTGCTTCCCGCTCGGCCGGCGGTCGCGTCCGGGTCACGCTTACAGGCGCCAATGGCGCGCGGGACCGGGCTCTTTCCCCCGCCAATGGTCCACACTGCTCCCGTAACTGCACCGAGGAACACCCGGGTCGGAACGGCTTCGGCGCTCCCCTCCTCTGTTAGACTCCCTCAAGGTCCTCCCCTGCACAGCATCGCTACCTGGCACACCCCGGCCCGCGGTTCGTGAGCAACGGGGCCCCTCCTCCGCCAGTGAGCGACCTGCAGGCCCACGAGGGCGCTGCGACCAATGCGCTCTCTCTGCGTCGTCCCTTCTCCGCTCCGAGGTCACCCGCGAATCGTGCGGTGTCCGCAGGAAGTGATTCCCGCGGATGGCTCTTGCCCGAGTTGCTGCCAGGTCGGCCCGGACGCCATCCGAGTCTGGGTCCGCCGGCAGACGCGCCTTCCGCGGGTCCGGTTCAGCAACTCGCGACGCGCGCCAGCGGCTGAGTCAACAAAGGTGGCGAGCGTGAACACTGCCCAACCCACGACTCCGTTGGCACCCCTCGACTCCTGGACTTGGCGCGCCGTGCCAGGTCCAGCGCCGGCTCCTGGTTGCACCAAGCTCAGCAACGATGCCCGGTCCATCGCGCCGGAGCAGGCTCGCAGAACGGGCACCAAGTCGCCGTGCACAGTCCTTCGCTTGGGGCGCCGCAGCAACGTGAGGAGAACCACTGGTGACCAACAGCACGCTACTCTGGACCGGCTTTGGCTTGTTCGTCGTGACAGTCATGGTTCTGGACTTGGGGGTGTTCCACCGCAAGGCCCACACGGTGTCCCTACGCGAGGCTGCCATCTGGACGACCTTCGACGTTGCCGCGGGCGCCTTTGCCGGGGAAGGCTTCAAAGTCCCCAACGACGCCAGGCGCGACGCCCTGGGCAGCGGCTCTTCGCAGGACTGCCTGCGCCAGCGGGTGCTCGCTACGGGACTCCAGGGCCGCGGCGACGCGCAGCACGTCGGCAGGCGTATGATCGTTCAGCGGGATCACGTCGCTGACCTCGGGAACACCCTTGGTCAGCGTCCCGGTCTTGTCGAAGGCAATCGCCTTCAGCCGGCCCGCCTGTTCCAGATGGACGCCGCCTTTGATGAGCACGCCCTGTCGAGCTGCACTGGCTAAGCCGGAGACGATGGCGACGGGGGTGGAGATGACCAGCGCGCACGGGCAGGCGATCACCAGCAGCACCAACGCTCGGTAGAACCATTCGCCGAAGGGCTGGTGGAACGCCAACGGCGGGATGACCATCAGCGCCACGGCAGCGAAGAGCACATTGGGCGTGTAGTACCGGGCGAACTTGTCGACGAACCGCTGCGAAGGCGCCCGTTGCTCTTGCGCTTCTTCTACCAGGTGGATGATACGCGCCAACGTCGTATCCTGTGCCAACCGGGTGACTCGGACCTCCAAGGCGCCGTGCTCGTTGAGGCTGCCGGCGAAGACTGTGTCGCCCACGGTCTTCGCCACGGGCAGGCTCTCCCCGGTGATGGGCGCCTGGTTGACAGCCGAGGCGCCCGAGGCGACCTCGCCGTCCAAGGGGATCTTCTCGCCGGGCTTCACCACCAGCGTGTGCCCCACCTGCACCGCCTCCACCGGCACCCGCTCCTCCACCCTCTCGCCGGCCGCGGACGTGCGCTTGACCGTCGCCTCGGTCGGGGCGAGGTCCAGGAGCTTGCGAATGGCGTTGCGGGCGCGGTCGAGGCTGAACTGCTCCAGCGCCTCCGCCACCGAGAACAGGAAGATCACCGTTGCGCCTTCGTGCCATTCCCCAATGGCCGCCGCGCCGATGACGGCGATGACCATGAGCAAGTTCATGTCGGGCCGCAGCCGCAGGGCCGCCTTCACCGCCTCGGGCGCCAACGGCGCGCCAGCGGCGAGGATGGCGAGGATGAACAGCACCGGTTCCACGTCCTCGCGGTGCAGCAGATGCCCGCAGGCGAAGCCCGCGGCCAACAGCAGACCGGAAGCGGCTGTCAGCAGCAGCGTTGTCCGGTTCACACCGCCGCTGTGGTCGTGGTCGTGACCGTGGTCCTCGTCGTGGTCGTGTTCACATCCCATCAGGAGGTCTCCAAACTCAGTGCCAGAAGAACGTCGCAGCGCCCAAAGCCGCCAGCACGACGCCGGTCAGGACTCTTTCCCCTCGTTCGCCGAACGGCAGTCGCACGCGCTCGAGACCGGCTTGGGTCAGACTCACCAGCGCGACGATGCCGAGCACCGTCAGCGCGGCCGTCACGGCTGCCAGCAGGAGGAGTCCGAACCAGCCGAACCGCGCCGAGGCGAAGAAGAAGGGAACCATCCCCTCGCAGGGCGAGAAGGTGAGCACTGCGAACAGCGACCAGAAGGCAGCCCGGTCCGAGAGCGCTTGACTCGGCTGGCCGGGGGGCGCGCAGTCGTGCTCCCGGCCGTGGCGCGGGTGCTCGGAGCTGTGGTTGTGGTCGCCCGACGGGTGGTGGTGGTGAGGGTGTCCCTGCCCGCCGCGCCACGCCGACAGGAGGTAGACCGCGCCGGTCGCCAGCAGCACTCCGGCCATGACCGGCTGGCCCCAGTCCCCGACCGCCGTGAGCAACCCCATCCCCGCCAGGGCGATGAGGAGGCCAAGAGCGCTGGTCAGGGTGACGTGGCCCAGCCCGGCCAGGGCGGCGACCGCCACGACGCGGCGCGAAGTCCAGCCCTGGCTCCTCCCCATGAGCACAAAGGGAAGCCAGTGGCTGGGCAAGGCAGCGTGGGCTGCCGAGACAACGACGGCTGCTGCGATCAGACTCCAGAGCGTGCCTGGCATCATCCGCGCCTCTTCGCTACACCGCCGCCTCCCCTCGCTCCCCCGTCCGTATCTTCACCGTCTGCTGGATGTCAATGACCCAGATCTTGCCGTCGCCGGTGTTGCCAGTGCGAGCGTTCTCCTCGATGCACGCAACCACCTTGTCCACCTGGTCATCCCCCACCATGATTTCGAGCTTCACCCGCTCGACAGAGGCCACGGAGCCGTCGATGAGCTTGCCCGGAGCATGACGGAACTTGCCTTTGCCGAACCCGCGCACCTCCGACACGGTGCATCCCGGCAGGTCTTCGATGTTTGCCAGCGCGTCAACGACTTGCGTCAGCTTGAACGGCTTGATGATCGCCTTTACTTCCTTCATGGTCAGACCTCCACTTCCGCTTCTTCGCGCCCTTCCTCGAACCAGTGATAGAGCGTTGGCAACACCAGCAACGTCAGCAGCGTGGAACTGAGCAGTCCCCCGACCACCACTGTCGCCAACGGCTTCTGGATCTCCGAACCAGTGCCGGTGGCGAACACCATCGGCAGCAGTCCCAGGCCGGCCACGAGGGCCGTCATCAGCACGGGACGCAAGCGCAGTTGCACCCCTCGCAGAACGGCCTCCTCCGCCGAGGCTCCTTCCTGCCGCAACTGGTTGAAGTACGAGACCAGCACCACCCCGTTGAGCACGGCCACGCCGAAGAGTGCGATGAAGCCCACGGAGGCAGAGACGGAGAGGTGCAGGTCGCGCAAGTAGAGCGCCAGAATGCCGCCCACGAGCGCGAACGGCACATTCAGGATGATGAGCCCCGCGTGCCGAAGCGACCCGAAGCTCATGAACAGCAGCAGGAAGATGAGAAGCAGCGTGACGGGCACGACCACGGAGAGCGTCGCCATGGCGCGTCGCTGGTTCTCGAACTGCCCGCCCCACTCGAGGTGGTAGCCTGCCGGCAGTTTGACCTGCGCCGCCACTTTGCGTTGCGCCTCCGCGACGAAGCTCCCCATGTCGCGCCCACGGACATTGCACTGGATGGCAATGCGGCGCTGGGCATTCTCGCGGCTGATCATGACGGGGCCTTCGGTCAGCCTGATCCTCGCCAACTGACTGAGCGGGAGGTGTTCGTCTCCCGGAGCGCTCACCCACAGGTTGCTGATCCGATCAACGTCCTCGCGCACTCCCTTGGGCAGCCGGAGGAAGAGGTCGAACCGCTTCTCGCCCTGGATGACCTGGCTGGCGGCCTTTCCGCCAATGGCGGTCTCGACCGTCTCCTGAACGTCGGCGACGTTGATGCCGTACCGCGCGATGGCGGTTCGGTCAACCTCGATTTCAAGCATCGCTGAGCCGGCGACCTTCTCGACGGCAAGGTCGGCGACGCCGCGCACGGTGGAGACGACACGCTGGATTTCGTCGGCCTTCGCCACCAGCGTGTCCAGGTCTTCGCCGAAGAGCTTGATGGCGATTTGCGCCCGCACGCCGGAGATGAGCTCGTCCACGCGTGTAGCAATGGGCTGCGAAAAGTTGAGGGCGACGCCGGGCATCGTGGACAGTTTCTCGTTCATCGCCTCCACGAGCGCCTCCTTCGTCTTTGCTGTCTTCCATTGGGTGGGCGGCTTCAGCATGATGTGGATCTCGTCGTTGTTCACATCTTCCGGGTCACCGCCGACCTCGGCACGGCCGATCTTCGATACCACGCTCTCCACTTCCGGGAAGGAGAGCACCAGGCGCTCCAACTGTGTGGCGATCTTGACGGATTGGGTCAGCGAGACGCTCGGCAGCATGGTCGCGCGAATCAACAGGGAACCCTCGTCCAGTTCCGGCAGGAACTCGCTGCCCAATCGAGGGACGAGCAGCAGGCTGCCAACCAGCGCAGCCACGGCCAGGGCAACGGTGAGCGCGCGCTGCTTCATGGCGGCTCGCAGCAGCGGCGGATACACCTTTCGGATCAGCCTGAGGACCGGGTTCTCCCATTCATGGACCGGCCCGCGCAACAGCAGCGAGCAGAGCGCCGGCGCCAGGGTCAGCGACAACACCAGGGATCCCAACATGGCGAAGCTGAGGGTGAACGCCATCGGCTTGAACATCTTCCCCTCAATGCCTTGCAGGGTGAAGAGCGGCAGGAACACGACGATGATGATGGCGATGGCGAAGACAATCGGCTGCCCCACCTCGCGCGCGGCGCTGGAGACGCTCCCACGGACATCGCGCCGCGCGCCCCCGCCTTCCGCCAGGTGCCGAAAGATGTTCTCCACCATCACCACTGAGCCATCCACCAGCATTCCAATGCCAATGGCCAGACCGCCCAAGGACATCAGGTTCGCCGAGAGACCATAGCGCTGCATCAGGATGAAGCAGATGAGCACCGACAGAGGGATGTTGACCGCGACGATGAGGGCGCTTCTCAGGTTGCCTAAGAACAGCACCAGCACCAGCACCACCAGCACGCCGCCTTCGAGCAGCGCGTCACGCACCGTGCCGATGCACTTCTCCACCAGGTCGGCCTGGTCGTAGTAGGTCTTCACGCGGACGCCCTTGGGCAGGCTCTTGTTGATGGCGGCGATCTTCTCGGTGGCTCGCCGGATGACGGCGCGGCTGTTCTCGCCCTTCAGTTGCAGGACGATGGCCGAGACGACTTCGCCCCTCCCGTTCATCGTCACCGCTCCTTGCCGCACCTCCGGGCCGACGACCACTTCCGCCACGTCCCTCACGCGGATCGGGGTTCCGTCTTCTGCCGCCAGGACGATGTTGCGGATGTCGTCCAGCGTCTTGATCATGCCGATGCCGCGCACGATGTACTGCTCCGCGTGGTGTTCGATGAAACCGCCGGGGGCGTTGGCATTGTTCTTCGCCAACGCCTCGAAGACCTCGCGGAGGTGGATGTGAAACGCCGTGAGCTTGTCCGGATCTACGAGCACTTGGTACTGCTTCACCAGCCCGCCGAAGCTGAGGATGTCCGTGATCCCTGGCACGGTCCGAAGCTGGTACTTCACCATCCAGTCCTGTACCGTGCGCAAGTCCGTCAGGCACGCGTCACGCTGCTCCGGGGTGAGGTCCCCACGCCGGGTGTGTCGGTCCTCTAGGACGTACATTAGGATCTGCCCCATGCCGGTGGAGAGGGGTCCCATCTCCGGCGTGCCCAGGCCCTCCGGGATGCGCTCCCTGGCAGTCTGCAACCGTTCGAGCACCAGTTGGCGGGCGAAGTAGATATCGGTCCCGTCGGTGAAGACCACCGTGACGATGGAGAGCCCGGACTTCGAGAGCGAGCGCACCTGAGTGACGCTGGGGAGGCCGTTCATCACGCTTTCGACGGGGAAGGTGACGAGCTTCTCCACCTCTTCCGGAGCCAGGCCGGCAGCCTCAGTGAAGACCTGGACCTGAATGTTGGTTACATCCGGGAAGGCGTCGATCGGCAGCCGGGTGAGCGAGTAGACCCCCGCGCCGGTGAGCACGACGGCAAGGACGATCACCAGCACACGCTGCTTGAGCGAGAAGTCGAGGAGTCGGTCAATCATCAGTCCGCCTCCCCCAGTTCGCCCTTCTTCTCCTGGGACTTGACAAGGAATGAACCCTCGGTGACGACCTTCTCCCCCGCCTTCAGGCCGCCCAGCACCTCGTGGGAGCCGTCGCTGGTGGCGCCCAACTTCACCCGGCGCTTCTCGTACCTGCCGTCACCTGCGGTCACATAGACGACCGCCGTCTGACCTTCGCGTTGGACGGCGGCGTCCGGCACAAGCAGGCCGGACCGCTTGCCCACGGTGAGCTGCGCCTGCACGAACATACCGGGCTTGAGCTGGCGGCGGGGATTGGCGATCTCGCAACGCACCTTGACCGTGCGGGTCTTCTCGTCGAGCGTGTCGGAGACGTAGGTGACTTTTCCGGCGAATGGTTCGTCGGGGAACGCCGTGGCCGTGACCGTCACCTGCTGGCCGAGGGAGATCCGGCGCAGGTCCTTCTCGTAGACGTTGGCGTCAACCCAGACCGTGGACAGGTTCAGCAAGGTGAACAGCGTGGTCGTCGGGTCCACCACCTCGCCTCGGTTCACGGGTCGGTCGAGCACCCGCCCGGCGATAGGAGCGACGATGGCTACCCCCGCCGACGTCCCGGACACCGCGCTTACCCGGAGCAGCCGCAGCGCGTCACCGGCTGCTTTCAGCTCGACCTTCGCCTGCTCCACAGCGCTCTCCGCCTCGACGACCTCGCGGGCGCCGGCCAGGTTCTGTTTGGTCACCTGCGTCTCCCGTGCCAGCATGGAATCGAGGGCCCGGAGTCGCTCGTTCAGTTGCTCGACCGCCGCCCGCTTCTGCTCCGACCGAGCCAACTCGGCGCGCTTCTTTGCCTGGGCCAGTTCCGCCGCTTTCTGCTCCGCCTCGCGCTCTCCCCGCATCAGCTCGTTCTCTGCTGTCTGGACTTCGCGGCTGGCATAGACCTTCTGGTCGAAGACCTTCTGCTCGCGCGCCAGCGCCTGCTTGGCGATGGTTAGGCGCGCGTCGGCTCGCTCGGCGCTCGCCTGGGCGTCTGCCGCGGCGGCCCGGGCGGCTTCGAGGTCGCGCTTGGAGGCGGTGCCCGCCTCGAACAGCTTGTCCGCTCGGGCCAACTGGCTGTCTGCCACGCGCACAGCGCTCTGAACGGCGATCTGCGTCGCCTTGGCTTCCGCCGTTTCGTTCTGCGCGTCTTCCAGGGGCTTGTACTGGTACGCGCCGGCGGCGGCAAGCTGCTTCCGGCGCTCCACCTCCGCCTGGGCGAGCTTGCGGTCGGGTTCGGTACGCCCGAACGCAGCCTCCGCCGTCTTCACTGCCGAGTCCGCGGACGCGATCTCGCCGTCGTACTCGACGCGGGCACTGGCATACTCGCTGGCGACCTCCGCCCGTTCGCGCCGGACCTCGTCCAGCGGCTTCTGGGCGAACACGCCGGCAGCGGCCAGCCGCTTCGTGTTGGCAAGCTTTTTCTCCGTCAGGCGCAGGTTTGCCGCCGCTTGGGCGTGAGCCGCCCGCGCCCGCGCCACGTCGGTGCTGTCCACCACCGCGAGCACGTGCCCGGCCTTCACCGTGTCGCCCACGTTGGCGTGCAGTCGCGAGAGGCGACCCGAGACCAGCGAACCGACCTTCACCACCTTGTTGGTGTTGGCGACGACTTCCCCGGTTGCCGACAGCACGGTGCTGACCGTCCCCCGCTCCACCGGGGCTGTCCGAATGCCGGCAAGCTGGGCGCTCGCCTCGTCGAGCGCGATGACTTCCGCGCCACCACCCGCCTCGCCGCGCTCAGCCTGCGCGGCGTGCTCCTCGGTCGTCTCGCCCGGCCGCACCGCGCGGGTCCCCACTCGGTAGCCGGCCGCCGCAACCACAACCAGTACAGCCGCGTAGGCAAACATGGACTTCTTCATTGTTCTCCTCCTTGCACCGTCTGCGCCCCGGCAGCCGCCGGAGCGAAGGGCTCGCCCGCCGCTCGCCGCAGCTCGACCACGTTCCGCTGGTGCTCGGCAACAGCCCGAGCCAGGGCAGTTCGGGCGTCGGTGAGCGACTGCTGGGCGTCGATCACTTCCAGGTAGCCGGTGGCGCCCTGCTCGTAGCCGACCTGAGTCATCTTCATCAGTTCCTCGGCGTCAGGAACCACCTGCGTCTGGTAGCGCTGCACGATCTCGCGGGAGGTTTGCAGCCGGCGGAGCGCAGCCTCGACCTCCAGAGAGACGGCGTTCTGCGCCGCGGTCAGCAGCGCTCTCTGCTCCGCGAGGTTGGCCTGCGCTTCCCGGACCTGTCCGCGAACCGATCCCCAGTCCCAGCCGGGAACAGTCAGTCCCAAGGCAGTCAGTCCGGAGCGCCCCCCGCCGTCGTCGTGACCCAGCCGCGTCTGGAAGAACAAATCCGGGTTCCGCTGAGCGCGGGCCAGTTCCACAGCCTGAGAACGGGCGGACAGCCCCGCCTCCGCTGCCTGGACTTCCGGGCGTTGGGTAAGCGCGCGCGCCTTCAGCTCCGGCGCCGGCTCAAGCTCGGCGTACTGCAACTCCTCGGCAGGCGCGACCGGCGTCGCCGCCTCGCGGCCCAGCAGCCAGTTGAGCGCGGCGGCGCGCACGGCGACCTCCCCGCGCGCCGTCACCGACTCCTGCTCGACCCGGCCCACTTGCAGCCGCGTTCGCACTACGTGCGCCCGCGCCACGTCGCCCAGGTCGAACTGCCTTTGTGCCGCTTCGTGCAGGCTACGAGCCAGCTTCGCCGCCTCCTCCGCCAGCGCTTGCGCCCGCTCAGCCTCCTGCAGGTCCACGTACGCGGCGCTTACCGCTGCCAGCACTGCCAGCTCGACGGCCCGAAGTTCATGCTCTGCGACTTGCTTCTCCGACTCCGCCGTCCTCGCCCGGTGCTTCCGCTTGCCGAGGACCTCGAACACCTGTGTGACGATCACCGGGTTGTCGTTGGCCGACCCGACCGGCACCACCTGCACCTCGGGGTTGGGCAACGCCCGCGCCGCCGTAAGCCGCCCGCCGGCGGCAACCATGCGCTGCCGGGCCGCCTGAAGGCTTGGATTGCCCTGCAAGGCTTGTTGCAGGCACTCCTGGAGAGACAGGCGAGGGGGCGACTGCGGCGCGGGCGCAGCAATTGGCGGGGCAACTTGGCTTGACGGCTCTGCGTCCACCGCCACCTGACACAGAGCGACGAGCAATAGCGGGGCAAACGACTTCACTGAGAACCTCCTGTAGCAACGAATGACACGCCCGGCGGAGCCTCGCGGCGCCAGCAGGGGCGACTGACCCGTTTCGAGCTACAGGAGGGGAGGAGGACGGGCGGAGAAGGGGGAGGAATGTCCGGGGAATGGCTTCGAAGTGCGACTCGAAAGCCACGCACAGAGAGTCACCCCAGAGGGCGATTCCGGCGCGGCGAGGCTAACCGGGGGCAGCGCGTCGACGGCAGCCAAGCCCCCCCCGTTCGCGGAGCGCCACAGACCCGGGCGCGACGCACCCGTCGGGGCGAACTCGCAGCAACCGGAGCAACCCAGACAGCGCCCCTCGCGCTCACAATCGCAGTCTCCGGCTTCACTGTGTACCTCGATTGCGCACACGCAGCCGCCGTTCTCCCCGGCAGGTTCGGCATGACCGAGGGTGGTGAACACGCCGGCCCAGAGGACCAGGAGAAAGTTCGCGGCGATTCGTGTGGGGAAACGACCAAACATGATTCGACGACACGGGTAGTATGCGCCAAGGCAGGAGACAGGGCAAGGGCTTCAGCGCCGTCGCGGCTCGCCTCGCCCGCCCGCCGAGCCGTCAGCCGCCGACCGCCATGAGGTCGAGGCACGCCAGCGTCTTCTGGTCGCGGAGGAGCAGCTTGCCATCGCTGTACGCGAGGGGGCCCCACACCTCAGGCCCGCTCAGGAAGGACGCGCGTCCCAGTTCCTTGTACTCGTTCGGGTTCGCTTCTGCCATCACGAGCGTGCCGTCGTCGCCGTTGAGGAGGAAGATCAGCCCGTCGACCAGGATCAAGTTCCCCATGCCGAATCCTGGGCGGTTACCGGTCTCCCACTTCACCTGGCCGTCCAGCGCAATGCAGCGTAAGCCGCCCTTGTCGTCGCTGCTGTTCCCGTAGAGGAAGCCCTCGTACAGGATCGGCTGGGGGATCTTGCTGCTCATGATGCCCTTGGTGCTCTTCCAGACTTCGCTTGTGCTGAAGCCGTCGCCGTCCTTGCTGACCTTGAACATCGCGCCGCCGGCCCCGTAGCCACCGGTCAACACGATACGACCGGCGCCGACGTGGAGCGGCGACGGGATGCTGATCTTGACCGAGTACCCATCGTACTTCCAGAGCTGACTGCCAGTGGCCGGATCGACACCGATGGTGTAGGCGCCCTTCCCGCTGACCGCGAGCATCGGCGCGCCAGCGACGGTCAGCGGCATCGGGGAGCTGTAGTCGAGCTGGACGCCGCCGGGATTGGACGTCGTCCACTTCACTGCGCCGGTAGCTTTGTCGTAGGCGACGACAGCAGCCTTGGTCCCCCACGGAGCCACGATCAAGGAGTCGCCGTAGAGGAGCGGATTCTGCGACACCCCCCACTGCGGGAGCTTGGCGCCCCAGTCCTCGAGAAGCTTGGCTTGCCACAGCACGGTCCCGTCCACGAACGACGCAGCGCAAATGTGGCCGAAGGGGCCGATGGAGTACACGGTCTTGCCGTCAGTGGCGGGCGTCGAGCGGGTCCCGTTGTGCGGCAAGGTCCCTGGCGCCTCGTCGGTGCGGCGCCAGACTTCCTGCCCGTCTGCGAGGCGGATCCGCCGAAGGACATCCTGCGCGTTGTTCTCCCGATCAAGGATCAACGCGCTGTCTCCGAAGACCGCAGCGCCGCCGTATCCCGGCCCCACCGGGATCTTCCAGAGCACCCTCGGCCCACCGGCAGGCCACGAGCGGGGGAGCTTGGGTGACTCCGGCGCAATCGCGTTGCGGTCGGGCCCGAGAAACTGGGGCCAATCCGCCGCCTGGACCTCAACCGGAAGGCACGGCCCCACCAGCACACCGAACAGCACCGCCAACCCAATCCGTCTCAATACCATCTCGCTTCTCTCCTTCGAAAATGTAGCCCGACGCGCCAGCGGAGGGACTCCCTCGGCTTGGCGCGCAAACGCCCGGCGTTTGATCGGGCTACGTCTTCATCCGTTGGGGTGTTCAAGCGAAGCGCGGACACGAATGATTCCTCTGCCCGCCTTGGTTTCAGTCTCCGCTTTGACGCGCGGAACGCCCGCGAAGTTCTGTGTCGCCCCGACAAGTAACCAGGCACGCAGCCTGTACCTCGCTGCGCTGCGCTTGAGCGCGCGTGAGCGACGGCTACGGTTGCGTTAGCCAGTGGCGGATCGCCTGGACCAGCTCTACTCCCCCAAACCCGAGTGCCCGGATAGCCCCTCGACGGTCAACGACCACGTCGTAGGGGACGCAGACCGCCCCGTAGAGCTGTCCCAGCGGACCAATGGCGGAGTCGGTGCTGCCCTCGGCGTGATCCAGTACGTGAGTCAGCGGCAGCTTGTTGGCGCGCAGGTAGTCGGAGGCCACCTCGCGCTCTCTGTCTTCGTTGATACAGAGGACCCGCAGGCCCTGGTCGGCAAAACGCTCGTGGCAGTAGAGCACCGTGGGCATCCGCGTGCTGCAGGAGCCGCACCACGTTGCCCAGAAGTGCAACAGCACCACTTGTCCGCGCAGGTCAGACGGCCGAAGCGTCTCCCCATGGCGCGTCAGGGTCTCGAAGTCGGGTGCCGGTGCGTCGAGTCGCTTCCGTTCGCGGCTCTCACACCAACGTTCACTGCTTGGAAGCACCACTTGCTTCGCTCGTGCTGTGCGACCGTGTCGGTACCGCACCCGGAGTGTGTCGCCCTCCTTCGTTTGGCTGAGGACGGCACGGACGTCGGCGCGCCGAGCGACAGGCTGTTCGTTCAGTACCTCGATCATGTCGCCGACCTGAAGGCCCGCCACTTCTGCGGGCGAATCGGGCATGACGAGGGTCACGTCGCCACTGCTGTCCCGGACATCAACGCCCAAGAACCCGCGCAGCGGCTCGTGTGCGCCCCAGCGTGTTTCCAGTTCCGCAAGCGACTCCCTCATCGGCGGTCCTTGCGGGAGCACCACTCGAACGGGTAGCTCACGCAGAAAGACGGGCAGGTCATCCAACGTAGCCCACTTCCGCTGCAGCGTACTGGGGGCTATCTGCCAGAAGAAGCCGATGGAATCACCCGTGCGGAAGTCGAACCACGCCATGTCCACTCGCAACGGCAGTGCGTCTGCGCAAGGTGCCGGCCCCTCTCCGCCACCGGCACCCTGGTCCTGCCGGACCTCCCTGCGCACCTCGCCCCAGAACACCAAATCCGCGCCGAGGTGCTTGCCCAGTTCGTAGCAGCGCAGCGCGTCGTCGGTGTAGGCGGGCGCGACATGCACCGTTCCCTCGTGTCTCGCCACGTCGCACGCGAATCCGCCTTGGTCCAGATACTCGGTGAGACGCTCCGTGAGCTGCGAAGCACACGTGCCCACCTCGTCAGTCTGCCGACCGAAGGGCACCACGACCGCGCGGGGAGACGGGTCCAGCATAGCTGCGTCCTGCGCCATGGGCGATTCTCCTGCTGCTTTCGCATTGAGCTATGCAATCCGGCACAGCCGCCGGCAGACTCGCCAGCCAGTGTGGGCGAGGCTACAGCAGCGTCTTCAGCGCCGACACCAGCGCCTCCACGTGTCGCGGCGTCGCGCTCTCGCCCATCAGCCCGATCCGCCACGCCTTGCCTTTGTGCTCGCCCAGCCCGCCGCCGATCTCGAGGTCGTACTCGTCGAGCAGCCGCTTGCGGACGGCGCCTTCGTCGACGCCTTCGGGCGTGGCGACGGCGTTGAGCATCGGCAACTGGTGAGCCGGATCGGCGAGGTAGCGCAGGCCGAGCGATTCGAGTTCCGACTTCAGCGACTCGTGGACGCGCGCATGGCGCTGCCAGCGTGCCTGCAAGCCTTCGTCGAGCACCAGCCGCAGCGCTTCGTGCAGGGCGTAGTTCATGTTGATCGGCGCCGTGTGGTGGTAGAGCCGCTCGGTTCCCCAGTACTGCCGGACCAGGCTCATGTCGAGGTACCAGCTCTGCACCTTGGTCTGGCGGGCGTCCATCGCGGCGACAGCGGCCGGGCTGAAGGTGACGGGCGACAAACCGGGCGGGCACGAGAGGCACTTCTGCGTGCCGCTGTAGCAGGCGTCGATCTGCCAACCGTCCACGTCGACCTCCATGCCGCCGAGGCTGGTGACGGTGTCGACCAGCAGCAGACTGCCGGCGTCGTGCACCACCTTGCTGATCTCCGGGATCGGCTGCGCGGCGCCCGTGCTGGTCTCGGCGTTGACGATGCCGACGACTTTGAACGGGCCGCTTTGGCTGATCGCCGCCTGGACCTGCTCCGCCGTGAACACCTGACCCCACGGCACGTCGATGGTCGTCACCGTGGCCCCGGCGCGCCGCGCCACGTCGGTCATCCGCTGCCCGAACACACCGGCAATGCAGACCAGCATCTTGTCGCCCGGCTCGATGAGGTTGACGACACAGGTCTCCATGCCGGCGGAGCCGGTGCCGCTGACGGCCAGCGTCAGCTCGTTCTTCGTCTGGAAGACGGCCTGGAGCCTCTCGCGAATGTCGTTGAGGACGCCGAGGAACTGCGGGTCCAAGTGCCCGACGGTCGGGCGAGCCATCGCCTCCAGAACGCGGGGATGCACGTCGGACGGGCCGGGGCCCATCAGCAGTCGGGGTCTCAGGTCTGTTAGGTTCGTCATCGTCTGTCTCTCCTCGTGATCCTCGATGCAGCTACGGACCACCGCTGAAGAAGGTAGCCGAAAAGGGAGCGAAAGGCAAGCAGGGGAGCGACCCGTGGTGGCGGTGGCGTGGCTCGGTCAGGAGCGGGATCGCACCCACGCCCTCGACTTCCGGAAGTCGGAGGCGGAAGGGAAAGCGCGCGAGGACGCGAACAGATGATGGCGGAACCGACGGAGACGACGAGGATGCAGGCGCCTGAGCCAGTGAGGTCAATCGGGTGACCCCATCCCCTATCGTGGTCAAGGGCGTGGCTGTCACCCCGTTCCCCGATCCCCCAAGTCTTCAAACGCTGATGGACGGCGGATGGCGCGTAGGCTCGTCAGGACCCCGGTCCCCCGCGGTGTCAGGATCCAGCAGTTGTGCGTCTCTCCAGGGCCCTGCTCCAGCGCCTTCATCCGAATGAGACGCAGTGCCCGGAGCTGGACAAGCAGCGTGTCGAAGTCGCCCTGGTCTACAACGAACGATCCGACCTTCCTGCCTGGCCACGCCTGCTCCATTCGTGAAACGTTCTCTTTCTCGGTGAACGCGTTTAGGGCAGCATAGATGCTCTGCTGGGATTCGAGAGCCATCATTCGCGGTCCGATCGCCTTGAAAACCTCGTTCACCGTCGGGCGGAACTGGTCCGTGGACGGTTCGTGGATGTCGAAGTGGGTGTCTTCGGCCACGAACCGGAACTTGAGCGGCAGCGGATCCTCGCCCTGCAACAGGTCCGCGATGTCTGGCAGGTCGCCTTGCTGTGCTCCTGCCAACTGCGCCTCAAGCTCCTCAATTCGCTTGTGGAGCTTCGCCACCCCCTCCTGGTCATCGGCCGAGTCAGCCCCTGCGCGCACCCATCCGAGGCGAAGATGGCCACGAATGAGGCTCGGGAGGCTTGTGGCTACCCGCCGGGCTAGCTCATCTGGCGTCGCCCAGTGTCCGCATGATCTCTCCGCCAGTAGTTCCCGGAACTCACGCACACGGCGGCTCTCATCCGCTGTCTGTCCTCCCTGCTCAACTGCCGCCCAGTCCGGACCTTCGAACAGGAAGGCAGCCGAGGGTATGCCTCTGTCACGCGCATGCCGGTACTCCTTCTCCGTGTAGCTACACTCGCGACCGGGAGTCCACGATCCAAACCTCTCCTTCACCACCACCAAGTAGTAGTCGCAGTCATCTATCACCTTGGCAATGAGCGTCCAGAGGTCCTCGTTTGCGGCGGGGAACAGTTCCATTCCCGCAGGTATGCAGTTCATCTCCAAGAGGGAGTGCATTACGGCTTGGCGCTCGTCTTTCAGGTCCTTGTACGTTGAACTGACGAACACCTGATATCGTTTGTCCATACTGACGCTCCCACGATACATTGGCGCACTCAATCACGACGCCCATGCCAGTACACAGTCTATAGCTCTCGACCTGCCTCGGCAATCCCCTCCGCCACTCGCCTCCTCACCGCGGATGCCAGGGCACACACCTACGCGCTTCACTTCGCTGCAGCCGTGCCGGTTCAGGGATGTCGCCCCATCGTGTTCGCGTTCTCATTCTGGCCGTGAATCTCCGCCTCTTGCCAACAGCACGAACAGCAGGCATCATCTTGCAGCGTGCCCGGCGTGGTGCTGCCTGTCTGGCAGGTCGAGCGGAGCATTGGCAATTGGTTTCCGCAGAGCGGTAGTTCAGGTGGTGCCCGGTTGCGGCTGGCAGAGGGACCGACCTGCCTGGAGGGTTGGGCGAACCTCCAGGAAGGTTGGTGCCCCTTGGTGGCGGATCGGGCGTTCACAATGGCCGGTCAGCCGGCCTCGATGGACAGATCGACCAATCCGCTTGTCAGATCGACTAATCTGCTCGGCAGATCGGCTAATCTGCTTGACAGATCGATTAATCCGCTTGACAGGTCGGCTAATCTGCTTGGCAGATCGGCTAGTCTGCTTGACAGATCGACCAATCCGCTTGTCACATCGGCTGATCTGCTTGACAGGTCGTCCAATCTGCTTGACAGGTAGATCAATCTGCTTGGCACATCGGCTGGCCTCCTTGACAGATCGACCAATCTGCCTGCCAGACTGGCTGGCCCGCGTCCAGGCGCCCTGGCTTGGCGGCAGCGGTCCCGGAGGAACCTACGCCCCACCCGCCGCGACCCGCTTCGCCACCAGCACCGTCAGGTCGTCGTGCTTGCCGCCGCGTTCGAACTCGTTGACCGTGTCCACCAGCGTGTTGGCCAGCGGGCGGGCCTCGGCGCTGCGGTTGTCGTGCAGGAGACTGCGGAACCGGGCTTCGCCGTAGGGTTCGGACTCCTGATCCCGGGCGTCGAGCACGCCGTCGGTGTACATGACCAGCGTGTCCCCTTCGCCCATTTCAGCCTGCGCCTCCGGGTAGTCCCAGTCCGGCATGACGCCGAGCGCCGGACCGAGCGTGGTCAGCTCTCTCAGCTCGCTGCCGTTGGCCGGGCTGAGCAGTGGGGGCACGTGGCCCGCGTTGCAGTAGTCGAGGCGCCCGTTGCGGAGGTCGAGGATGGCGTAGCACAGCCCGATGTACATGTCCGGCTGCAGGTCCTGGTAGACGAGTCCGTTGAGCTTGGTCACCACGTATCCGGGCGAACCGGACTCGGGCGCCACCGCCCGCAGAGCGTACTTGAGCAGCGGTAGCCGGATCTGCGCATCGAGGCTCTTCCCCGCCACATCGGCGATGCACAGACCGAGGCGCCCGTCGGCCAGCTTCAGCACGTCGAAGTAGTCGCCCCCGGCGTTCACCCGAGCAGGCTGTACGCGCCAGCCGACGTCCAGCCCTTCCGTCTCGGGTACCGGTCCTGCCAGCAGGAGGCGGTGAATCTGACGGGAGAACCGCATTTCGTTCTCGTACTGGTCGATCAGCTCTCGCGCCTCCACCAGGTTCGACCGCTCGTGCTCCTGCGCCTCCGAGAGGTATCCCGACAGGAGGGCAATCAGGTAGAGGAACGGAATGCCGGCGCTCAGACTCTGTCGCAGGGCATCCAGCACCGCCTCGGTCTGCAACCCACTGGTGGAGACGAGATACACGTGGAGGAAGCTCGCCACAGTGGCGACGAGGACGGCTCCGCCGACCTTGAACCACATCGCCGCCACGATGGTCACCAGGAAGTACAGCGGGAAGAGCTGGTTCCGCGGCAGCCCGCCAAGGTTGAGGTAGATCGTCACCAGCGCCAGGTCGATGAGGAGCATGACGTGCCGCTGATAGGGGAACCGGATCCGGCGCCAGTAGAGGAGCGCGGTGAGCAGGTTGTAGACGCTGGCGCCGATCAAGAAGTAGAACGCGGCGTCGGTGACAACAACCCGCGTCTGGCTGATACGCGGAAGCAACGCCACCAGGATGATGACCAGCGTGCGGAAGAGCGCGACGACGATCTCGGACTCAGCCAGGTCGCGGAAGGACCCTCGATTCGGTTGTCTGGCAGGCTGTCTCAGTCGCACGGAGAATCACTCTGGGCCCAGGCAAGGCGGAAGCTTATTCTATCCCGTTTCCCGGGGTGCGTCCCACGATGCCGAACTCACTCACAGACATCGAAGGCGTGCTTGTCGGGCACGCAACCGACGAGCAGGCTGCAACCGGCTGCACGGTTGTGCTGCTGCCGGAAGGAACGACCGGCGGCGTCGACGTGCGTGGCGGAGCAGCCAGCACGCGCGGAACACTCACGCTGGATCCCGGCAACGTCGTTGAGCACGTAGACGCGCTTGTCCTGACCGGCGGGAGCGCGTTCGGACTCGACGCAGTGTGTGGCGTCATCGACTGGCTGGAGGAGCGGGGCCGCGGCTTCGACGTGGGCGTCACGCGAGTGCCCATCGTCGCGGGCGCCGTCCTGTTCGACCTCGCAGTTGGCGCTCCGCGCGTTCGACCGGACAAAGCAATGGGCCGGGCGGCCTGCGACGCGGCCTCCGCCTCACCGCCGGCGGAAGGCAACGTCGGCGCCGGCACGGGGGCCAGCGTCGGGAAGCTCTACGGAGTACAATACGCCTGCAAGGGCGGTGTCGGCTCCGCCTCGGTGAAGCTTGGCGAGGGCGTCACAGTCGGGGCGCTGGTCGCGGTGAACGCCTTTGGCGACGTGATCGATCCCGCCACCGGGGAGATCGTCGCCGGCGCGCGCGACCCCGCGACCGGGCGCTTCGCAAACACGACCGCGCGGATGAAGTCCGGAACGCATCGCCCGAGCTTCGGCACGCCCGCCACCAACACCGTGATCGGCGTCGTCGCCACCGATGCCGCGCTGACCAAGGTGGAGGCCAACCGCGTCGCGTTCATGGCGCAGGACGGACTGGCCCGCGCAGTGCGCCCGGCACACACCCTGTTCGACGGCGACACGCTCTTCGCTGCCGCAACCGGCCGGCTTCCCGGAGACGTCAACACCATCGGCGCCGCCGCCGCGGAGATGGTGCAGGAAGCGATCCTGCGCGCCGTGCGGGCAGCGGCGTCGTTGCATGGCGTGCCGAACGGGGGCGAGATCCTACAAGGACAAGGACTGCACCACTGAGACACTGAGTTCACGGAACGCACGAACGAACCATGCTCTTCGCAATCGACATCGGAAACACCAACATCGTGCTCGGCGTCTTCAACGGGGACGAGCTGGTCGGGCATTGGCGCCTGGCGACGGGCACCAACCGAACGGCAGACGAGTTCCTCCTGCAGGTCAAGGCGCTCTTCGACCTGCGGGACATTCGCCTCGCCGACATCGACGGGATCATCTTGGCCACGGTGGTGCCGACGTTGATCGATCCCGTGGTCACCATGTGCGAGCGCTACTTCAGGCAGCAACCGGTCATCGTCGGCCCGGGCGTGAAGACGGGCGTCGCCGTCGAGTATGAAGACCCGAGGGAGGTGGGTGCCGACCGCGTTGTCAACGCGGTTGCCGCGCACCTTCGGTATGGCGGCCCGTGCATCGTCGTCGACTTCGGCACTGCAACCACCCTCGACGCGATTGACGCGAACGGCGCTTACCTGGGCGGCGCCATCGCCCCGGGTATCAGCATTTCCTCCGAGGCGCTCTTTCGGCACGCCGCCAGACTCCCGCGCGTGGAGCTGCTGCCGCCGAAGGTCGCCATCGGCCGCAACACCGTGAGCAGCATGCAGTCCGGTATCGTCTACGGCTATGTGGGGCTGGTGAAGGAGTTGATCACCCGGTTCCGGGCCGAGTTGTCTCCCGACGCCAAGGTCATCGCCACCGGCGGGCAGGCCGAGCTGATCGCGCCGCACACAGGGATGGTCGACCACATCGCCCCGCTGCTCACCCTGTGGGGACTGAAAGAGATCTACCGGCGGAACCAATGAGCGTACCGGAGTGCGGAATGCGGAGTGCGGAATGCGGAATGGGCTCGGGGGTGAGGGCACCGGGAGTGTCAAGCGATGCCCCTCAATTCGCTCCTCTCCTCCCGACGCCCCTCCGCCTGGGTCCTCTCACCATCGACCCGCCCACGGTCCTCGCGCCGATGGCGGGCTTGACCAGTGCGCCCTTTCGGCTGCTGTGCCGCGAGCAGGGCTGCGGGCTGGTTGTCTCGGACCTCCTCAGCGCCAATGCCATCGTCTACGGGAGTGAGAAGACCGGGCACTTGATGCGCCACCTGGAAGCCGAGCGCCCCGTCTGCCTGCAGCTTTTCGGTGGGGAGCCGCAGCTCGTGGCGGAAGCGGCCCGGCGCGCAGAGCAGACGGGTGTCGACGCGTTGGACCTGAACATGGGATGTCCGGTGCCAAAGGTCGCCAAGGCCGGCGCGGGCTGCGTACTGATGCGCAACCCCGAGCGGGCCGCTGCTATCGCCCGTGCGGTCACCAGTGCGGTGTCGGTCCCGGTGACCGTGAAGACCCGACTCGGCTGGAACCACGAGGAGCGCAACGCCGTGGAATTCGCCAGACGGCTCGAGCAAGAGAGCATCGCTGCTATTACGGTCCACGGTCGGGTCGGTTCGCAGGGGTATGGCGGCCGCGCAGACTGGGCCGCGATTGGCGAGGTGAAAGCGGCGGTCTCCCTCCCGGTGATCGGCAACGGCGACGTGCGCACTCCCGAGGACGCCGCCGCTCTCTTGCGGCAAGCCGGCTGCGACGCCGTCATGATCGGCCGCGCGGCCGCGGGCGAGCCGCAGCTCTTCCGCCGCGTGGCACACTACTTCCGGACGGGCGAAGTCCTTGCCGGTCCGAGCCCAGCCGAGCGAATCGCCACTGCGCTGCGACATGCGCGCATGCTGGTGGAGTGGACCGACGAACTCACCGCCAGCCGAGAGATGCGCTGCCACCTGGTTCCGTACCTGCGGGGCCTGCCCAACGCCTCGCACGTTCGGCAAAAGGCGTGCAAAGTGGGATCGCTCGCCGAGTTCGAAGCGTTGCTGACCGAGTACCGGCAGACGCTGGAGCTTCCGGCGCCCGCTCCATAGAAGGAACACCGAGTTCCCAGGACGCCCGGACTTGTCCGGGGAGTCCCCAGCGCCCGCTCCGTAGACAGACCGCGCCGCCCTTCGTCCGTCAAGTCAGCGTTGCCCCGAGGGCAATCGCATGAGAGCTGGCAAGCACATGGTCTTCGCCCTGGAAGGGCAGCTTGAGAGTAGCCCGGCGGCTTCAGCCCTGGCACTATCTGCCGCGGACAACAGGAAAGTCCTGAAGGGACGACTGCTGGGGTGAGTCAGCCGTCCCTTCGGGACTTCGGGAGGTTCGCGGGCCCCAGACCCCAGGGCTGAAGCCACTGGGCTACTCTCACCCGGTCCTTTCAGGACCCGAATCCGCCCAGCACGATTTCGTGCGAGGTGCTTGCCTCACCCCAAGGGGGTCTTCCGTGGAGAAATTCGCCTTCATCATCCATCCGATGGACAAGTCCGACGTGGCGCGGAAGTACAAGATCGCCAACTTCCTCCCGGAGAGCGCCGTCGAGTGGGTCGTCAAGCGGATGGAGCCGAAGTACGTGTCGCACGTGACGGGCGTTCGCTCCAAGACGGGCACGGAGTTGGAGGGGTGGTTGGTCGGTTGCCCCCTCACCGCGCGGCAGATGCTGGCGCTGGACGAGGGTTTCGTGCTGGACAAGATCACCGCCACGGCGAAGCTGGCGCAAGAACTCGGGGCCGGCATTGTCGGGCTGGGCGCGTTCACGTCGGTGGTTGGCGACGCCGGGGTCACCATCAAGGCGGGGGTCGATATTGCCGTCACCTCGGGCAATAGCTACACGGTTGCCACGGCCGTCGAGGGCTTGTTCAAAGCGGGCGATCTGATGAACGCCCCGGCCGATTCTGTCGGCGCTGTGGTCGGCGCGGGCGGGTCCATCGGCAAAGTCTGCGCCCGGCTCATGGCGCGCCGCCTGCCCAAGCTCATTCTCATCGACAAGAACCCCGACGCTGTGGCCGACGTCGTGGCCGACCTCAAGCAGCAGGGCAAGTGCGAGGTCGAAGTTGCCCCCGAGGTGTCCACCGCACTGCCCCAGGCAGACTTGGTCATCGCCGTGAGCAGCGCCGCCAAGGCCATCGTCCAAGCGAAAGACCTGAAGCGCGGCAGCGTCGTCTGCGATGTCGCCCGGCCGCGCGACGTGTCGCGCCGCGTCGTGGAAGAACGCAACGACGTACTCGTCATCGAGGGCGGCATGATCGCCGTGCCCGGCGAGCCGGACTTCGGCTTCAACTTCGGCTTCCCCCCCGGCACCGCCTACGCCTGCATGTCCGAGACGATGATTTGCGCGTTGGAGGGCACCTACGAGTCCTACACCCTGGGTCGCGACCTGGCCATCGACCAGGTCGAGCGCATTGGCCAACTCGCGCAGAAACACGGCTTCGAACTGGCCGGGTTCCGGAGCTTCGAGCGCAAGGTGGAAGAGGACTACATCGAGTCGGTGCGGCGAAACGCGGGACGGGCTTGAGGGCGGTCGTCGACGCCCCTACTTCGCCAACGCCGGCTGAAGACTCGCAACGACTGCCTTCGCCAACTCCGCCGATCCCTCTGGGCCGAAGTGGACGTTGTCCGGCAGTTGGAGCTCCTTGATCTTGGGCAGCGCGAAGGCATAGAGGTCGTCGAGGGCGATGCCGTTCTCGTCCATGATCTTCTTAGCGGCGGCGTTGTAGGCGATC
>Ga0210024_1000253_pt1 | contig 46953 bp, 37 predicted proteins | sample CryGeymeta201525_FD_183988 | JGI IMG/M metagenome (GOLD analysis project Ga0210024, IMG submission 183988) | Groundwater microbial communities from Crystal Geyser aquifers in Utah, USA - Crystal Geyser metaG 2015-25 (SPAdes) (version 2) | ecosystem: Environmental > Aquatic > Deep subsurface >...
CGATCGAGCCGCCCCACATGGTCGCGATCCAGCTGAACACCTTCACGCCGGTCGGCACCGCGATCACCATGGTCGCCATCATGAAATAGGCCTGCGCGTCGGCGCTCATGCCCACGGTGTACATGTGATGCGCCCAGACCACGAAGCCCAGCGCGCTGATCGCGATCATCGCCCAGACCATGCCGAGGTAGCCGAAGATCGGCTTGCGCGCGAAGGTCGAGATCACATGGCTGATGATGCCAAAGCCGGGCACCACCAGAATATACACCTCCGGATGGCCGAAGAACCACAGGATGTGCTGATAGAGCACCGGATCGCCGCCGCCAGCGGGATCGAAGAACGTGGTGCCGAAGTTGCGGTCGGTCAGCAGCATGGTGATCGCGCCCGCCAGCACCGGCAGCGCCAGCAGGATCATGAACGCAGTCACGAAGATCGACCAGGCGAACAGCGGCACCTTGAACAACGTCATGCCGGGCGCGCGCATGTTGAGGAACGTGGTGATGATGTTGATCGCGCCGAGAATGGAGGAGGCGCCGGACAGGTGCACCGCGAAGATGGCGAAATCCATCGCCATGCCGGGAGCGCCGGAGGTCGAGAGCGGCGCATAGAGCACCCAGCCGACGCCGACCCCGCCATCCACGAACACCGCCAGCACGCCCAGCGAGGCGCCGGCAACGAACAGCCAGTAGCTGAGGTTGTTCATGCGCGGGAACGCCATGTCGGGCGCGCCGATCATCAGCGGCATGAAATAGTTGCCGAAACCGCCGAACAGCGCCGGAATGACGACGAAGAACATCATCAGGATGCCGTGGCCGGTCACCACCACGTTCCACAGCTGGCCGTTGGGCGTGCCGTCTTCGGTCAGCATGTACTGGACGCCCGGCTCCATCAGCTCAAGGCGCATGTAGAACGTCATCGCCACCGAGATCGCGCCGAACAGCGCCGCGCTGACGAGATAGAGAATCCCGATATCCTTGTGATTCACCGAGCAGAACCAGCGGGTGAAGAACCCCGGCGCTGCGTGGTGACCATGGGCCGCTGTGGCGTCCGCCATGAACCGCTCCTGCTCGAACTTTTCCCGGCGCCGCTCGTAGCGCCGCACACTTTTTCCGGTTTAGCGCCCCGGCGGCGGCTTCGCAATCGCGCGGGCGCCCCGCCGCGCGGAAAACAACGCATCCCTGCCCGCGCGGCCTGCGCCGCGCGGGCAGGGTGTCGCGTCAGTGCGCGAACTGCGCCAGATAGGCGGCCACGTCCTTGCGGGACTGCTCGTCCTTGAGCTTGTAGGCCATGTTCGACTTGGCCTTCTTGTCGCCGAGCTTCGCCTGCAGATACTTGCGCGGATCGGCGATGTAATCGGCCACCTCGTCCTCGGTCCAGGTAAAGCCGGTCTCGCGCAGCGCCACCAGAGACTTGCTGTAACGTTTGAAGCCGTCGTCATGCGCGGCGGGGCCGCCGATCAGGCCATACTGGTTCGGGCCGGTCTTGCCGCCCTTGACGATGTCCTTGCCATCCTTGTCAACGATGGCGTGACAGGTCTTGCAGTTCTTGTTGAAGATCGCCTCGCCCTTGGCGGCGTCGCCCGACGCCTGAGCGGCGCCGCCGAGCAGCGCCAGCGCCATGGCGGAGGAAAGCAGAAACTTCATCGTGTGATCTCCCTTATGGGTCGTCTCGTTTGACGCGCGTCGTGGCGCGCTCGTCGGACGGTTTAGCATGTCGCGGCGCGGGCGCCACAGCCCTGCGGCGGATTCACCCGCGACCGATTGTTTCATCGAACGCGGCGCGCAGGGCGAGGTCGAGGTCGGCCATGGTCGCGGTCACGCCCAGATCGGCGAGGCTGGTGACGCCGTGATCGCCGATGCCGCAGGGCACGATCCCCCGGTAATGTTCAAGATCCGGATCGACGTTGATCGAGACGCCATGAAACGACACCCAGTGGCGGATGCGCACGCCGATGGCGGCGATCTTGTCCTCGGCGGGGGCGCCGTCCGGCCCCGGCGGGCGCTCGGGGCGCGCCACCCACACCCCCACCCTGCCCGCGCGCCGCTCCCCCCGCACGCCGAGGCGCGCCAGCGCCGCGATCACCCATTCCTCCAGCGACCAGACGAAGCGGCGCACGTCGCGCCCGCGCGTGGTGAGGTCGAGCATCGCATAGGCCACCCGCTGACCCGGGCCGTGGTAGGTGTATTGCCCGCCGCGCCGCGCCTGAAACACCTCGAACCGCTGCGCATCCAGCAGGTCGGCGGGGTTGGCGCTGGTTCCGGCGGTGTAGAGCGGCGGATGCTCCAGCAGCCAGACCAGTTCCTCCGCGTCGCCGCTGCGGATCGCCGCGACGCGCGCCTCCATCGCCGCCAGCGCCTCGGGATAGGCTACGGCTGCGTCGCTTGTCAGCCACCGCATCGCGCGCGCCCCGTCGCTGCAAGGCTTGTGCGCAAGGGGCCTTCACAAGCCGCAAACCCTTCGCTATACCCCGCCGCCAGTGCGGTCGTGGCGGAATTGGTAGACGCGCAGCGTTGAGGTCGCTGTGGGGCAACCCGTGGAAGTTCGAGTCTTCTCGACCGCACCATCATTCCTCGGTCATGTCAGCCGATTGCGCCCGCCCCGGCCTTGAGCGCCGGATGCGCGCCGTCAGCAACAGCACCGGCGCCAGCCCGACGAGAACGATCACCAGCGCGGGCGTCGAAGCCTGCTCCAGCCGCTCGTCCGACGCCAGCCGGTAAGCCTGCACCGCCAGCGTGTCGAAGTTGAACGGCCGCATGATCAGCGTGGCGGGCAGCTCCTTCATCGTGTCCACGAACACGATCAGCGCGGCGGTCAGCAGCGCGCCGCGCAGGATCGGCGCGTGCACCCGGCGCAGCGCGCCCATCGGCCCCTGCCCCAGCGCGCGCGCGGCGTGGTCCATCGAGGGCGTGATCTTGCCGAATCCCGCCTCCACCGTCTGCAGCGCCACCGCCATGAACCGCACCAGATAGGCGAACAGCAGCACGCCGACCGAGCCGGTCAGCATCAGCCCGGTCGAGACCCCCAGCGCCTGCCGCGCCCAGGCGTCCACGGCATTGTCCACCGCCGCCAGCGGGATCAGCACCCCCACCGCGATCACCCCGCCGGGAATGGCGTAGCCCATGGTGGCGACGCGGTTGGCCAGCGCCGTCAGCCGCCCCGGCGCCAGCCGCTCGGCGTAGGCCAGCGTCACCGCCGCCGCCACGGTCAGCGCCGCAGCGGCCGTCGCCAGCGTCAGCGAATTGAGCGTGAAGCGCAGATAGCGCGGCCCGAACAGGGCGTGACCGTCCGACAGGCTCATCTGGACCAGCATCGCCAGCGGCGCGACGAAGCCCAGCAGCACCGGCGCCGCGCACAGCGCGCTCGCCGCCCACGCCCGCGGCCCGGCCAGTTCGAACGCCTGAAGATCGGTGAAGCCCGAGGTCGGATGGTATCGCGCCGCCGCCCGCTGGCTGCGCTCCAGCGCCACCAGCGCCAGCACGAACATCAGCAGACAGGCCGAAAGCTGCGCCGCCGCCACCCGGTCGCCCATCGCGAACCACGCGCGATAAATGCCGGTCGCGAAGGTCTGCACGCCGAAATGCGCCACCGTGCCGAAATCCGCCAGCGTCTCCATCAGCGCCAGCGCGACCCCGGTGGCGATGGCGGGCCGGGCCATCGGCAGCGCCACGCGCCGGAACGCCGCCCACGGCCCCAGCCCCAGCGTCCGCGCCACGTCGAAGGCGCGCGCAGACTGTTGCAGGAACGCCGCGCGCGACAGCAGATAGACATACGGATACAACACCAGCGTCAGCATCAGCGCCGCGCCCCACAGCGAGCGCACCTCGGGGAACCAGTAGTCGCGCGGCCCCCAGCCGAAGGCCGCGCGCAGCGCGCTTTGCACCGGGCCGGGGTGGTCGAGCAGCGCGGTATAGGCATAGGCGATCACATAGGCGGGAAACGCCAGCGGCGCCGCCAGCGCCCACTCGAACATCCCGCGCCCTGGAAAGCGGCACATCGTCACCAGCCATGCGCCGCCGACGCCCAGCAGCGTCGCGCCCGTCGCCACCAGCGCGCCGATCGCCAGCGTGTTGCCGACATAGACCGGCAGCACGGTGTCGAGCATGTGCCGCCAGCCGCCCTGGCTTTGCTGGGTCAGCGCCAGCAGCACGCCGAGGATCGGCGCCACCACCAGCGCGGCCAACACGGCGGCCGCGACGCTGAGGCCCGACGGGCGCACGCGCCTGTGCGCGCCGACGTCCGGGGGCGGCGGCGCGGCGGGCCGCCGCTCCGGCGCGGTCGCGTCGGTCATCTGGGAATTCCTGCGCTCATGGCCTGTCACCTAGCGCCCGCGCCGCGACCGCGCAACGGCCCGGCGCGCGCGCCCGCGCGGCGCTCAGCGCGCCGAGACCATCGCCACCATGGCGCGGGGCCGCGCCCGCGCCGGCGCCTCGGTCTCGATCACCAGCCGCGTCGGCAGCCGGGGATCGACCGCCTCCAGCGTCAGCGCCGCCACCCGCATCGCGGGGGCGCCCAGCGCGTGCGGCCCCGCGCCGAGCATCCGGTTGAGCAGCCCGAGCGGATGCAGCGCGAAATCGGTCGGCGTCAGCTGCTCGAAGCGGCTCACCCGCCCATCGGTCAGCGCCGCGCGCGCCAGCACCGCGCCGGTCGCGCCCTGCGCGGCGCCGACGCCCGGCGCCAGATGCGCCGCCGCGTCGAGCGGCGCGTCGCCGCGCAGCGCCGCCAGCAGCCGCGCCGCGTCGGTCAGCCGCGCCGCCAGCCGCCAGGCGACGCCGCGCCCGCGCCGCGCTTCGATCTCGCGCATCAGATCGGCGTCGGCCATGCGCGCCGCGACCCCGGTCTCCGCCGCCGCGCCGTCGATCTCGGCCTCCGCCCAGTCGATCCCGTCCAGCGAATCGCCTGCGCGCCACAGCGGCAGGCTGGCCCTGCCCCAGCGCGCGTCCCAGCGCCGCCAGACATGGTCCATCACCTCCGCCGCCATGGTCGCGCGGTCGCGCATCCAGCGCTCGAACGCGCCGATATGCGCCGGCGGCCCCGCGTCGCCGAAAGCGGCGCGGCTGATCCGATCCGGGTCGGCGTCCTCGGCGTCGAACGGCGCGGGCTCACGCCCCAGCGCGCGCGGCCACGCCACGCAGAACTTGAAGACATGCTCGCGCAGCGCCTCCAGCGCCATGCGCCGCGCCTCGCCGTCGCGCGGCGGCAGGCCGAACGCGGCGCGCGCGGCGGCCTCATGCGCCGCAGGGCAGCTGTCGGCCACCAGCCCCGCGATCCGCGCCGCCTCCTCCGCCGGTTTTCCCGCCAGCATCCGCGCCCAGGAGAGCGGCTGAGGCGCATCGAGCCGGGCGTTCACCGCGCCGTTGCGATGCACCAGCGTGACCGTCAAAGCGCCGCCGTCGATCATGATGAGGTCCTCCGGAAAACGCAGGGCCGGACAACGCAGGCCCCATGAACGCACGTCCCGAAAACGCAGACCGGGCCACGGACCGCCTGTCCGCGCGCCGTCGTAGCTTCGCCGTCCGTCATCTCTCGCATTCCCCGCCAGATAAAAATATCGTGACGCGCGCGCCCCGGCGCCGCTATGCGACTTTCATCGCATGGCGGCCTGGCGCCGTCTGAATTTTTCCCAGCAGTGATATGTATCGCAATGGCTTGGGCGCGGGGCGCGTCAGTCCGCCGCGCCCGGCGCCTCGAACCAGAACACCGACCCGTCGCGCCCGTCGGCGCGCGGCGCCACGCCGATCGCGCCGCCCAGGCCGGTGATGAACTCCCGCGCCACCGCCAGCCCCAGGCCCAGGCCCCCGTGCGCGCGGGTGGCGCTGTCGTCGAGCTGGCGAAACGGCTCGAAGATCGCCTCGCGCATGGCCTCGGGCACGCCCGGGCCGGTGTCGGCGATCTCGAAGCGCAGCCGGCCGGGCGCCACCGACCGCGCCGTGATCCGCACCTCGCCCGAGTCGGTGTATTTCACCGCGTTGCCGACGAGGTTGATCAGCACCTGACGGATGCGCCGCGCGTCGCCGCTAAACGCGCCCGCCGGGCAGACGCGCTCCAGCGCCAGACCCTTGCGCAGCGCGGTGGCGCGCACCGCGTCGAACGCCTCGTCGCACAAGGGCGCCAGCGAAAAGCGCGATTCGCGGACCGGCTCCGTCCCCACCTCCAGCCGCGCCATGGTCAGCACGTCCTCGATGATGCTGAGCAGCGAACGCCCCGACGAGGCGATGGTCTGCAGCCGCGACAGCTTTTCGGGATCGGTCTCGGTGAAGCGCATCAGCTCCGCCATGCCGAGGATGCCGTTCAGCGGCGTGCGGATCTCGTGGCTCATCTTGGCGAGGAACCCCGCCTTCAGCTGCGCCGCCTCCTCCGCCGCGCGCCGCGCCTCGACCAGCGCGGTCACGTCGCTGTTGGCGCCGGTGATGCGCAACAGCCGCCCGTCGGGCGCCCGCTCCAGCGCGGCGCGCGAACGCCACCAGAGATAGCAACCGCTCTTGTGGCGCACGCGATAGGTGATCTCATAGCGGTCGCGCGCGCGCAGATAGCGCGAGACCTCCGCTGTCACCCTGTCGCGATCCTCCGGATGCAGCGCGTTCAGCCAGCTTTCATAGCGGTCGGGGAACTCCTCGGGGCTGTAGCCCAGCATCTCGCGGTTGCGCGCGCTGAAGCTGACGGCGCCGGAGACGAGGTCCCACTCCCATATCCCGTCCGCCGACGCCTCGACCGCAAGGCGATAGCGCCGTTCGCTGCGATCCAGCTGCGCGCGCTGCGCCTTGCGCTCGGTGAGGTCGGTCACGACCGCCACCACAAGGCCCTGACCGCCGCGTTCGAAGTGGCTCAGTTCGACCAGACAGGGATACGAGCCGCCGTCGCGGCGTATCTGGCGGGTGCGCAGCGCCACCTTTTCCTCGGCGCCGCTGGTCAGCGGCGCGATCAGCGCGCGCAGTTGCGCCGCGTCCATGTCGCGCAGCACGTCCGCCGGGGTCAGCGCGCGCAGCGCGGCGTCGTCATAGCCGAGGTTGCGCAGCGCGACGCCGTTCGCCCGCTCGTAACGCAGGGTCCGGGCGTCGAATATCTGGATCTCGTGCGTGACGCTCTCGACCACCGCGCTCAGCAGCGAGGCGTCCTCCAGCGCCGCGCGCAGCGCCTCCTCGCGCCGCTTCGCCTCGGTGATGTCGCGCTGCACCGACAGCCGCAGCGGCGTGGCGGTGGGCCCGACGCACAGCGGCTTTACGGTGAGGTCCACCCAGAACGGCTCACCGTTCTTGCGATAGTTGAGAATTTCGGCGCGCACCGGCTTGTCGGCGTCGCGCTCGGTGAGGATTCGCCTGACTGTCCCGGCGTCGGTCTGCGGCCCGCGCAGGAACGCCGGCGACCGCCCGATGATCTCATCGGCCCTGTAGCCGGTCATCTCCTCGAACTTGGCGTTGCACCAGACGATGGTGGAATCGCGCGGCGGGTCGTCGCGCAGGTCGCCCTCGGTGATCAGGATCGCGTCCTCGGTCAGCGCGCCGAGGCCCGCGACAAGCGCCCCCAGCGCGTTTTCGTCAAGCGCCATGCGCCCGCCCGGCCCGGTCTGCGCGCCCACGGTCCCTCATCCGATACTCCGACTCGATGACGACACCAATACCAGAAACAGCGCCGGAATTCGTGAACGCTTTATTGTTCGGAACGTGTGTGTTTCGTATATCGCGCATCATGAACAATCGGGAAATCCATGCGCCAAATCCGGCGACCGCAATCACATTCCGCAAGATGCACGGGCTTGGCAACGACTTTGTCGTGATCGACGCGCGCGGGCGCGCCGATCCGGTGACGCCCGCGCTGGCGCGGGCGCTGGGCGACCGCCATCGCGGCGTGGGCTTCGACCAGCTTGTGGTGATCGGCGACGCGCAGGACGCCGACGCTGCGGTGACGTTCTGGAACGCCGACGGCTCCACCGCCGGTGCCTGCGGCAACGCCACCCGCTGCGTCGCGGCGCTGATGATGGACGAGAGCGGCGCCGGGCGCCTCACCCTGCGCTCCGCCTTCGGCTTGTTGCCCGCGTGGCGCGCCGCGCAAGGCCAGGTGACGGTGGACATGGGCGCGCCGGTGTTCGACTGGCGCGCCATCCCGCTGGCGCAGGCGGCGAATGTTGACGCCCTGCCGCTCGACGGCGCCCCTTCCGCCGTGTCGATGGGCAACCCGCATTGCGTGTTCTTCGTGGCCGACGCGGACAGCGCGCCGCTTGCGACGCTCGGGCCGCAGATCGAGCGTCATCCGCTGTTCCCCCGGCGCGCCAACGTCGAGTTCGCGCAGATCCTCGACCGCGGCGCCGTGCGCGCGCGGGTGTGGGAGCGCGGCGCGGGCGTCACGCTGGCCTGCGGCTCGGGCGCCTGCGCGATCGTCGCGGCGGGGGTGCGCCGCGGGCTGCTCGACCGCCGCGTGCGGGTGATCCTGGACGGCGGCGCGCTCGACATCGACTGGCCGGAGGGCGCGGGCGTGCGCATGACCGGCCCGGTCGCGCAGGTGTTCGAAGGCGTGCTGTCGCCCGAGTTTCTGGCGGGCGCCGGATGAGCGCGCCGGTGTTCGAGACGCTCGGCTGCCGCCTCAACGCCGCCGAGACCGAGACGATGCGCGTTCTGGCGCGCGACGCGGGGCTGCGCGACGCGGTGGTGGTCAACACCTGCGCCGTGACCGCGACCGCCGAGCGCGCGGCGCGCCAGCGCATCCGCCGCCTGCGCCGCGAACACCCCGGCGCGACGCTGATCGTGACCGGCTGCGCCGCGCAGATCGCGCCGGAGCGCTTCGCCGCCATGCCCGAGGTGGACCGGGTGATCGGCAACGCCGAGAAGCTGCGCGCGCAAACCTGGGCGCCCGACTTCATCGGCGCCGCGCCGCGCGTCAGCGTCGCCGACATCATGGCGGTGCGCGAGACCGCGCCGCACCTGCTCGACGGCTTCGCCAGCCATTCGCGCGCCCATGTGCAGGTCCAGAACGGTTGCGACCATCGCTGCACCTTCTGCGTGATCCCGTTCGGACGCGGCCCGTCGCGGTCGGTCGCGGCGGGCGCGGTGGTCGAACAGATCCGCCGCCTGACGGAACGCGGCTACACCGAGGTCGTGCTGACCGGCGTCGATCTGACAAGCTGGGGCGCCGATCTGCCGGGCCACCCCCCGCTGGGCGATCTGGTCCAGCGCATCCTGCGGCTGGTCCCCGACCTGCCGCGCCTCAGGCTCAGCTCGATCGACAGCGTCGAGGCCGACGCGGCGTTGCTCGACGCGCTGGCCTCGGAGGCGCGCCTGATGCCGCACCTGCACCTCAGCCTGCAATCGGGCGACGACATGATCCTCAAGCGCATGAAGCGCCGCCACAGCCGCGACGACGCGATCGGCTTCTGCGAACGGGTCCGCGCGCGCCGCCCCGACATCGTGTTCGGCGCCGACCTTATCGCCGGTTTTCCCACCGAGACCGAGGCGATGGCCGAGAACTCGCGCAGCCTGATCGCCGCCTGTGGCCTGACATGGCTGCATGTCTTTCCCTACAGCCCACGCCAGGGCGCGCCCGCCGCAAGGATGCCTCAGGTTCCCGCGCCCGAGCGCGCCGCCCGCGCCGCATCCCTGCGCGCCGAGGGCGCGGCGCGCGCCGCCGCCTGGGCCGCCGCGCGCGTCGGCGGGGTCGAAGCTTGCGTGGTCGAAGCGGGCGGCGTCGGGCGCTCCGAGGGCTTCGCGGAGGTGACCCTGACCGCGGCGCAGGCCGCAGCGCCCCGCGGCGCGCTGATCGAGGCCCGCATCGCCGCCGCCGAGGGCGCCCGCCTGATCGCCGCCTGAGCCGCGTCCCCCGCCACCCTTCAGCGAACCGCCTCGCACCGCAGCGGCGCGGGTCTCCTCCGACCGCGCGCGTGCTGGAGGCGACGCGATCTGCGCAGACGGCGCCCGGCGGACCGCCGGCGCCCGCCTCACCCCGCCAGCGCGGGGACCGGCGCGGGGAGCGGCGCGGCGGCGTCGGCCCGGCGCGGCGGCGCGACCAGCAGAATCGCGGGATTGCGCACGCCATGCGCGCGGATCGCCGCCTCCAGCGCGCCGAGGGTGGTCGCGACGCGGCGGGCGTCCGGCGCGCCCGCCCGCTCGACGATGTCCACCGGCGTCGCGGGCGCAGCGCCGCCTGCGATCAGCGCGCGCGCCGTCTCGCCCGCGCGCGCCACGCCCATGTAGATCGCCAGCGTCGCCTCCGCGCGCGCCAGCGCGGCGAAGTCCACCGGCGGCGCGCCGGTCGCGGGGTGACCGGAGACAATCGCCAGCGTGCGCCCCGACGCGCGGTCGGTGAGCGCGCGGCCAAGCTCGGCGGCGGCGGCCGAGGCGGCGGTGACGCCGGGCACGATCTCGGCGGCGAACCCGGCTTCGGCCAGCGCCGCGATCTCCTCGGTCGCGCGGCCGAACACGCCCGGATCGCCGGATTTGAGCCGCACCACGCGCTTGCCCGCGCGCGCGGCGGCGACCAGCAGCCGGTTGATGCGCGCCTGCGACCACGCCGCCACGCCGGGGGTCTTGCCGACGAACACCCGTTCGGCGCCGGGCCGGGCGAGCGCCAGCAGTTCGGGGTCCACAAGGCGGTCGTAGAAGATCACATCCGCCTCCTGCAGCCGCCGCACGCCGCGCAGGGTGATCAGGTCGGCGCAGCCCGGCCCCGCCCCCACCAGGCTGATCCGGGCTGTCGGCGAAGGCGAGACATGCGTCATGCGGCGTTCCTCGGGCGCGTGGCGATCAGACGGGCGATCTCGGGACGGCAGGCGCCGCAGTTGGTGCCGGCCAGCAGCGCGCGACCCACCGCCTCGACATCGGCCAGCCCCTGCCCGGCGATGGCGCGCGCGATCACGTTCAGGCCGACGTCGAAACAGGCGCAGAGCGTCGGGCCGGGATCGGGCGTCTCGCCGGGACCGCGTCCCGCCAGCAGCGCGGCGCGGTCGGGCGCCGCGTCCGACAGCGCCGCCGCCAGCCATGCGCGCGAGGCGGGCACAGGCCCCCGACCGGCGAAGAACGCGCCGACCAGTCGGCCCGCATCATCCAGAAACGCAGCGCGGAACGCGCCGGAGGCGGCGTCGCTGAAGGCGAGCGGCTCGGCCTGCGACCCTGCGCCGACCAGCGCGCGGGCGAAGCCGATCCAGTCGTCGGGCGGCGCGTCGCCCGCAAGTTCGACGCTCCAGCCCGCCTTGCGGCGCGCGCGCGCCCAGTAGGCGCAGCCTTGCGGCCATTCTTCCGGCTCCGGCCGCGCGCGCGACACCGCAAGCCCGCGCCACGCGGCGGCGAAGCGGCGGGCCGAGACGGCGGCGCTCTTGAGCGCGGGCTGGCCGGAGACCGGGTCGCATGCGGCGACGATCAGCCCGCCGATGCGCCCTGCGGGCGCGGTCTCGGCGGTCCAGTGCATCGGCGCGAACAGCGCGCCCTCGGCCACGCGGTCGGTGACCAGCGCGGGCAGGATGGCGCGCCCCGCCTCCCCGCGCAATTCGACCAGCTCGGCGGGCGCCACGCCAAGGCGGCCGGCGTCGGCGGGATTGATCTCGACGAAGGGCTCGGCGACATGCGCCGACAGCCGCGCCGACAGGCCGGTGCGCGTCAGGGTGTGCCAGTGGTCGCGGACCCGGCCCGTGTTGAGCGTGAAGGGCAGCCCGGCGGGTTTGGCCGATACCGGCGCGCAGGGCGTCGGCGCGGCGCGGGCGCGCCCGTCGGCGGTGAAGAAACCGCCTTCCGCGAAAAAACGCTCCCGCGATGGGCCGTTCGCCGGGGCGGGCCAGCGAAACGGCCGCATCGCGGCATAGTCCGCATCCGAACACCCCGCCCAGGCCGAGATGTCGAAGTCGCGCCCGGCGACGCCCGACAGGGCGGCGTGCTCGGCGAACACCGCCGCCGGGCCGTCCCAGGCGAAAGCCTCCGCCCAGCCCATCCGCGCCGCGACGTCCGCGAGGATGCGCCAGTCGGCGCGCGCTTCGCCCGGCGGGGGCAGGAACGCGCGCTGGCGCGAGATCGTGCGGTCGGAATTGGTGACGGTTCCCGCCTTCTCGCCCCACGCCAGCGCAGGCAGGCGCACATGGGCGAAGCGCGCGGTGTCGGCGCGCGCGCTGACCTCGGAGACGACCACGAACGGGCAGGCCGCCAGCGCGGCGCGCACCGCTTCGCCCTCGGGCAGGCTGACGGCGGGGTTGGTCGCGATGATCCAGAGCGCGCGCACCCGCCCGTCGCCGACCGCGCGGAACAGATCCACCGCCTTCAGGCCGGGGCGCTGCGCGATGCGCGGACTGTTCCAGAACGCCTGCACGCGGGCGCGGTGTTCGGGGTTGGCGATGTCGAGATGGGCGGCGAGCAGGTTGGCCAGCCCGCCGACCTCGCGCCCGCCCATCGCGTTGGGCTGGCCGGTGACCGAGAACGGCCCCATGCCGGGCCGCCCGATCCGCCCGGTGGCGAGGTGGCAGTTGATGATGGCGCCGACCTTGTCGGTGCCGTCGGCGGACTGGTTGACGCCCTGGCTCCACAGCGTCGCCACGCGGCCGGTCCGCGTCCATTCGGCGTAGAACGCCGCGACATCGGCTTGCGCCAGGCCGGTGAGACGCGCCACCGCCGCCGGCGTCAGCGCGGCGGCGGCGGCGAGCGCCGCGTCCAGCCCCGCCACATGCGCGGCGGCATAGGCGTCGTCGATGGCGCCCGCGCTCCCGATCCAGTTCAGCAGCCCAGCGAACAGCGCGACGTCAGCCCCGGGCGCGATGGCGAGATGAACGTCGGCCAGCGCGCAGGTGGCGGTGCGGCGCGGGTCGATCACCACCACGCGCATCGCCGGCCGCGCCGCCTTCGCCGCCGCAAGCCGCTGATAGAGCACCGGATGGCACCATGCGAGGTTCGCCCCGACCAGCACCACCAGATCGGCGGCCTCCAGATCGTCATAGGTTCCCGGCACGGTGTCGCTGCCGAAGGCGCGGATGTGGCCCGCCACCGCGGAGGACATGCACAGCCGCGAATTGGTGTCGATGTTGGCCGAGCCGATGAAGCCCTTCATCAGCTTGTTGGCGACGTAATAATCCTCGGTCAGCATCTGGCCCGAGACGTAGAACGCCACGCTGTCGGGGCCGTGCGCGCGGATCGTCTCGGTGAAGCGCCGCGCCACAAGGTCGAGCGCATCGTCCCAGCCTGCGCGCGCGGCGCCGATCTCGGGATGCAGCAGCCGCTCCTCCAGCCCCAGCGTCTCGCCGAGCGCCGAGCCCTTCGAACACAGCCGCCCGGCGTTGGCGGGATGCGCCGGGTCGCCCTTGATCGCCGCGCCGCCGGACCCGTCAGGCGACGCCAGCACGCCGCAGCCGACGCCGCAATAGGGGCATGCGGTGGCGACCGGCGCGCCCGCCGCCGCGCGCCGCGTCCGCCGGGGGGCCGCCCCGTCGCGCAGGCCCATCTCAGGCGGCGCCCTGCAACATCGCCGCAGGATCGTCCTGCGCCTTCTGCGGCGCGATCAGCCCCAGCGCGGCGGCGTCCACCAGAATGCGGCCGGCCACCACCGCGCAGGCGATGGTCTCGGCGGCGCCGCTGTCGGCGCCCTGCGCAAGGCCGGTCTCAAGGTCGATCACCCAGCCGTGCAGCGGGCAGGTGACCGAAGCGCCGTGCACGATGCCGTCGGACAGCGGCCCGCCGTTGTGCGGACAGCGGTCGCGCAGCGCGAACACCCGGTCGTCCCCGGCGCGAAACACCGCGACGCAGCCCAGCCTCGTGCGGATCTTGCGCGCGCCGAGCGGCGGGACGTCGCCCAGCGCGCCCACGTCGATCATGTCGTCGGTCATGGCGCCCATCCCGCTCACTCCGCCGCCACGGCGGCGACTTCGGCGGTCGGCGCGCCGCGCGACCGTTCGGCGCCGGTGCGCCTGTGGGTGGCGTAGAGGGTGGCGCCGACAAAGGTCAGCCCGCCGACAAGGTTGCCCAGCACCGTCGGGATCTCGTTCCACAGCAGATAGTCCATCCAGGTGAACTGGCCGCCCAGCAGGATGCCCGAGGGGAACAGGAACATGTTCACGATGGAATGCTCGAAGCCCATGTAGAAGAACACCGTGATCGGCATCCACATGCCGATGACCTTGCCGGACACCGAGGTGGACATCATCGCCGCGACGACGCCGGTGGACACCATCCAGTTGCACATCACCGCGCGGATGAAGAGCGTCAGCATCCCCGCCGCGCCGTGTGCCGCATAGCCGAGCGTGCGGCCCTCGCCGATATGGCCGATCTTCTGGCCGATGGTGTTGGGCTCCACCGTGAAGGCGAAGGTGAAGATGATCGCCATGAACACCGCCACGGTGAAGGCGCCCGCGAAATTGCCGGCGAACACCAGCCCCCAGTTGCGCAGCACGCCGTTCAGCGTGACGCCCCGGCGCTTGTCGAGCAGCGCCAGCGGGACCAGCGTGAACACGCCGGTCAGCAGGTCGAAGCCCAGCAGATACAGCATGCAGAAGCCGACCGGGAACAGGATCGCCCCCAGCAGCGGCTCGCCGGTGTTGACGGTGATCGACACCGCGAAGGCGGCGGCCAGCGCCAGGATCGCCCCCGCCATGTAGGCGCGAATCAGCGTGTCGCGGGTGGACATGAAGACCTTCGCCTCACCGGCGTCGACCATCTTGGTCACGAAGTTCTGTGGGGTCACGTAGGACATGCGCATGTCTCCTGAAGGGTTGAAGGATCGGGGGGCGGCTGTCGGGGTCTATTCGGCGGCGCGCAGCATGGTCAGATCGGCCAGCGGCGCGAATTCGCCGCGCTCGGCGCCCTGCACGCGCTCGGCCCACGGGTCGGCGCGATAGATGCTCTGGCTGAGCGCGAAGCGGTCGGCCAGCGCGCGGCGGCTGTCTGCGTCGTCCACGACGCGGGCGCGCACCCAGTCCATGCCGACGCGCTCGATCCACTTGTAGGGGCGGTGCAGGTAGCGCGCGTTCTCGCGGTAGAGCTGGACGAAGGCCGCGACCATCTCCAGCGCCTCGTCCTCGGTGGCGACCTTGCCCAGCGGCTCGGTGCGCTTGAGGTCCATGCCCGCCGCGCCGCCGACGCCGATCTCATAGCCTGAGTCCACACAGACCACGCCGACATCCTTGCAGGTCGCCTCGGCGCAGTTGCGCGGGCAGCCCGAGACGGCGAGCTTGACCTTGTGCGGCGTCCACGATCCCCACAGCAGCTTTTCCAGCCTGATCCCCAGCCCGGTCGAGTCCTGCGTGCCGAAGCGGCACCAGTCGGTTCCCACGCAGGTCTTCACCGTGCGCAGGCCCTTGGCGTAGGCGTGCCCCGAGACCATGCCCGCCGCATTCAGATCGGCCCAGACTGCGGGCAGATCCTGCTTCTTCACGCCCAGCAGGTCGATGCGCTGGCCGCCGGTGACCTTGACCGTGGGAATGGCGAACTTCTCCGCCACGTCGGCGATGGCGCGCAGCTCGGCCGGCGAGGTGACGCCGCCCCACATGCGCGGCACCACGCTGAACGTGCCGTCCTTCTGGATGTTGCCGTGCGCGCGTTCGTTGATGAAGCGCGACTGGCCGTCGTCGCGGTATTCGGTCGGCCAGGCGACGATCAGATAGAGGTTGAGCGCCGGGCGGCAGGAGGCGCACCCGCAGGAGGTCCGCCATCCCAGTTCCTGCATCACGGCGGGGATGGATTTCAGCTCCTTCGCGACGATCAGCCGCCGCACGTCCTCATGCGTCATCTCGGTGCAGCCGCACATCGGCTTCTCGGCGGGCGCGGCGTAGGCGTCGCCCAGCGTGGTCTTGAGCAGGCTCTCCACCAGCCCGGTGCAGGAGCCGCAGGACGACGACGCCTTGGTGACGGCGCGCACTTCCTCCAGCGTGGTCAGGCCCTTCGACGTGATCGCGCCGGTGATCGCGCCCTTGCACACGCCGTTGCAGCCGCAGATCTCGAGATCATCCGGCGAGGCTGCAACGGCCGCCATAGGGTCCAGCGGCGCGCCCCCCGCGAAGGCCGGGCCGAAGATCAGCGTGTCGCGGTCCGCCGCGATGTCCTCGCGCGCCTTCAGCTTCTGCAGGAACCACGCGCCGTCGGCGGTGTCGCCATACATCACCGCGCCGACGATGCGGTTCTGCTCCAGCACCAGCCTTTTATAGACCCCGCGCCCCGGATCGCGGAACACGATGTCCTCGCGCTCCGGCCCCTCGGCGAAGTCTCCGGCGGAGAACAGATCGACGCCGGTGACCTTGAGCTTGGTGGAGACGTCCATGCCCCGGAACGCGGCTTCGCGGCCAAGCAGCGTCTGCGCCGCGACCTTCGCCATGTCGTAGAGCGGCGCCACCAGCCCGTAGCAGATCTTCGCGTGCTCGACGCATTCGCCGATGGCCAGGATGTCAGGGTCGGAGGTCGTCATCGCGTCATCGACCACCACGCCGCGCGAACATTCCAGCCGCGCGTCCAGCGCCAGCCGCGTCTCGGGCCGGATGCCGACCGCCATCACCACGATGTCGGCTTCATAAGTGGCGCCGTCCTCCAGCAGCACCGCCTCGGCGCGGCCCTCGCCGACGATGGCCTGGGTATGCGCCTTGCAGTGGACGCGGATGCCGCGGCGCTCCAGATCGCGCTGCAGCAGATACCCCGCCGCAGGGTCGAGCTGACGCTCCATCAGGTGGCCCATCAGGTGCAGCACGGTCACGTCCATGCCGCGCAAGGCGAGCCCCGCCGCCGCCTCCAGCCCCAGCAGGCCGCCGCCGATCACCACCGCCTTCGCGCCCGGCGCGCGCGCCGCCTCCATCATGCGCAGCGTGTCGTCGAGGTCGCGGTAGGCGGTGACGCCGGGCAGGTCATGTCCGGGAACCGGAATGATGAACGGCGCCGAGCCGGTGGCCAGCAGCAGCTTGTCATAGGGCGTCTCGCCCCGCGCGCTGACCACCACCTTGCGCGCGCGGTCGATCCTGGTGACCGCCTCGCCGAAGCGCGTCGTCACGCCATGCGCGGCATACCAGTCGGCGTCATGCGTCACGATCTCGGCGTAGGTCTTTTCGCCCGACAGCACCGGCGACAGCATGATCCGGTTATAGTTTCCGCGCGGCTCGGCGCCGAACAGCGTGACGTCGTATGCGCCGGCTCCTTCGTCGAACAGATGTTCGAGGGCGCGGCCCGACGCCATGCCGGCGCCGATGATCACCAGTTTCTGCTTGCTCATCTCACGCAGCCTTCTTGCTGTGGGCGCCGTGCTCGTATTCCTCGAGGAAGCCGAGGAGTTCTTCGCGGCAGGCGTAGTATTCGGGGTGGTCGAGCAGCGCGCGGCGGGTGCGCGGGCGCGGCAGGGGCACGTCCATGACCTTGCCGATGCGCGCGTTCGGCCCGTTGGTCATCATCACCACGCGATCGGCGAGCAGGATCGCCTCGTCCACGTCATGGGTGACGCAGATCGCGGTGACGCGGGTGCGGCTCCACACCTCCATCAGCACCTCCTGCAACTCCCAGCGCGTCAGGCTGTCGAGCATCCCGAACGGCTCGTCGAGCAGCAGCAGCCGGGGGTTCAGCGCGAAGGCGCGCGCGATGCCGACGCGCTGGCGCATCCCGTTCGACATCGCCGAGGCGGACGCGTCGAGCGCGTCGCCAAGGCCCACCCGTTCGAGATAATAGTCCACCACATCCGCCCGCTCGGCGCGGCTGGCCCTGGGATAGACCCGGTCCACCCCCAGCGCCACGTTCTCGCGCGCAGTCAGCCACGGCATCAGCGACGGCGACTGGAACACCACGGCGCGCTCGGGGTTGGCGCCCTGCACATGCCGCCCGCCGAGCGTGATCGCGCCTTCGCTGATCTCGTTCAGCCCCGCCGCCATCGACAGCACCGTGGACTTGCCACAGCCGGAATGGCCGATCAGCGTGACGAACTCGCCCTTGGCGACGGTCAGATCGAAGCCGTCCACCACGGTCAGCGGGCCTGTCGGCGTGGGATAGACCTTTTTCAGCCCCGAGAACCTCAGATACCGCGCCTCGTCGGCGAGCGGCGCGGTCTTCACCGCCTGCGCCCAGGCTTTCGGGGCCAGCCGGATCGGCGCGACCGTCGGCGCCGGACGGTCTGCGGCGACGGCGCGCTGCATCCCGACATCCATCAACGCCTGCGTGATCCGCGCGCGCAGCCGCTTGAAGCCCGGGTCGTGGTTGACGCCGGCGCGGTCGCGCGGCCGCGGCAGGCCCACGACGAAACTCTCGCCGAGCGCGCCTTCGGGGGTGAGGAGCACGATGCGGTCGGCCAGCAGGATCGCCTCGTCCACGTCGTTGGTGATCAGCACGACAGTCTTGCGCCCGCCTGCGCCGTCGCCCGCCTCCCAGATGCGCTCGATCTCGTCCTGAAGATTGGCGCGGGTCAGCGCGTCGAGCGCCGAGAGCGGCTCGTCGAGCAGCAGAACTTCGGGGTCCATGGCCAGCGCCCGCGCCACCGAGACGCGCTGGCGCATGCCCCCGGACAGCTCGGCGGGCTTGCGGTTCATCGCGTGACCGAGACCCACCATCTCCACATGGCGCGCGACGATGGCGGCGCGCTCGGCGCGCGGCTTCGCGCCATGCACCGCGTCCACCGCCAGCGCCACGTTCTGCGCAACGCTCAGCCACGGCATCAGCGAATAGGACTGGAACACCAGCCCCCGCTCCGGCCCCGGCCCCGCGACCGGGCGGCCCTTGAAGCGCACCATCCCCGCGTCGGGCGTCTCCAGCCCCGCCATGAGGTTGATCAGCGTGGTCTTGCCGGTCCCCGAGAAGCCGAGGATCGCGAGGAACTCGCCCTCGGCGATGGAGAGCGACACGTCGCGCAGCACGTCGAGGCGCGCGGCGCCTTCGCCGTAGGATTTGGACAGGTGCTCCAGCGTCAGATGCGGCATCGCTCCCTCCCCTCAGCGCGACTTGTCGAAGGTGACGAGCGCCTGGATCGCGTACATCGTGCGGTCGAGCGCGAAGCCGATGATCCCGATGGTCAGCACCGCCACCATGATCCGGGCGAGACTGTCGGAACTGCCGTTCTGGAATTCGTCCCAGACGAATTTTCCAAGGCCGGGGTTCTGCGCCAGCATCTCCGCCGCGATCAGCACCATCCAGCCGACGCCGAGGCTGAGCCGCAGGCCGGTGAAGATCAGCGGCAGCGCCGAGGGCAGCACCACCTTGCGGATCTTGGTGGCTGTCGAGAGCCGCAGCACCTTCGCCACGTTCAGCAGGTCGCGGTCCACCGAGGCGACGCCCAGCGTGGTGTTGATCAGCGTCGGCCACAGCGAACACAGCGTGACGGTGATCGCGGAATTGATGAAGGATTTGGAGAAGGTCGGATCGTCGGAGACATAGACCGCCGAGACGATCATCGTCACGATCGGCAGCCAGGCGAGCGGCGAGACCGGCTTGAACACCTGCACCAGTGGATTGATCGCCGCCTGCCCGACCGGCGACAGTCCCGTCAGCACGCCCAGCGGGATCGCGATCACCGAGCCGATGGCGAAGCCGAAGAACACGGTCTGCAGCGACGTCCAGATCTGGTCGTAATAGCTGGGCGCGCCGGTGTAGCTGCGCCATTTCACCCGGTCGGCCTTGCCCTCGGCGACGAGTTTGGCGTTGCGCGCCTCCTGCCGCGCGTCGAACGCCGCCGCGCTGTCGCGTTTGGCGAGATGGTCGGCGTGCAGCACCTGCGCCTGCGCCCAGACCTGCGCCGGGCCGGGCACGGCGCCCAGCGAGGTCTGCACCATCGGCGCGGTCTGCGCCCACAGCGCCAGAAAACCGAGGATCGCCAGCAGCGGCGCCGCCGCTAGCCGCCACAGTTCGCGAAACTGCGCTCTCGGGCTGTCGCCGGCGGCGAGGCGCAGCAGCGGCGTGAGGAACGACAGGCCGAGCACCGAGAACCAGCGGTCGGCCTTGCCGATCAGCCCGAACAGCCTTTCGCGGCGGGCGGCGCGGGCGCGTGCGGGAGCGCGTTCGGGCGTGTCGTCCCGATCGAGGGCGATGGTCATGCGCGACATCCTTGCTGGAATTTCACGGTCTCAGCCGCCGGTCACTTCGGCGCCGACGACGCGCTGCGCGCCTTTCAGGCCGATCGCGAGGGCGTCGAGATAGGCGTTCGGCGCGCGGCCGTCATAGGCCACGCCGTCGATGAACTCGGCGGAGGGCGCGCGATAGCCGTCGCTCTCCCACGGGAAATCGGCCTCGGCGGCGAGACCGTCTTCCACCAGCAGGCGCGCGGCCTCGAGATAGATGTCCGGGCGATAGACCTTGCGGGCGACGTCGTCGAACCAGGCGTCGGGCCGGGCTTCGCCGATCTGGCCCCAGCGGCGCATCTGGGTGAGATACCACACCGCGTCGGAGTAGAACGGATAGGTCGCGTCGTAGCGGAAGAACACGTTGAAGTCGGGAATCGCGCGCACGTCGCCCTTCTCGAACTCGAAGGTGCCGGTCATCGAGGCGGCGATCACGTCGGCGTCGGCGCCGACATATTGCGGGCGCGCCAGGATCTCGACCGCTTCGGCGCGGTTGGCGTTGTCGTTCTCGTCCAGCCACATCGCCGCGCGGATCAGCGCCTTGGTCACGGCGACCGCCGTATTGGGGTATTGGTCGGCGAAGGCGGCGGTGACGCCGAACACCTTTTCGGGGTTGTTCCTCCAGATCTGGTAGTCGGTGATCACCGGCACGCCGATGCCCTTGACCACCGCCTGCTGGTTCCACGGCTCGCCGACGCAGTAGCCGTTGATGGTGCCGGCCTCCAGCGTCGCGGGCATCTGCGGCGGCGGCGTCACCGACAGCAGCACGTCGGCGGCGATCTGGCCGGAGATGTTGTCGGGCGCGTAATAGCCCGGATGCAGCCCGCCGGCGGCCAGCCAGTAGCGCAACTCGTAATTGTGGGTGCTGACCGGGAACACCATCCCCATGTTGAACGGCTTGCCGGCCGCGCGAAAGCTCTCGACCACCGGCTTAAGCGCGGCGGCGGAGATCGGATGGACCGGCCTGCCGTCGGCGTCATGCGGGATATGCGGCTTCATCTGCGCCCAGACCTCGTTGGACACGGTGATCCCGTTGCCGTTGAGGTCCATCGAAAACGGCGTGATCACATGCGCCGCAGTGCCGAATCCGATCGTCGCGGCCAGCGGCTGACCGGCCAGCATGTGCGCGCCGTCCAGCCGCCCCTCGATCACGCCGTCGAGCAGCACCTTCCAGTTGGCCTGCGGCTCCAGCGTGACGAACAGCCCCTCGTCCTCGAAGAACCCCTTCTCATAGGCGATGGCCAGCGGCGCCATGTCGGTCAGCTTGATGAAGCCGAAGGTCAGTTCGTCCTTCTCCACGTCAAGCAGCGCGAAAGCGGGCGCGGTGAAAAGCGCGGTGAGCGCGGTGGCGGCCAGCAGGGTGCGTACGGGCATGGCGGTCCTCTCAGTCGGCGCAGCGCCGAAAACGAAAAAACCGCCCGACCCTTTCGCCGCGCCCGGTGGGGCGCTGGCTTGGGTCGAGCGGCGTTGCTCAGCTGCGCTCCGGCGTCGGAGCGAAATTTCACGGATGCGCGCCGCCATTGGCGCGCCCCGATAATGAACCATTTTTGCTGCGGCGCGTCAAAGGAAATTACGCCGAAAATTTCGGCCAAACCCGAATTTCTCGCCTATATCCTGATCAAAAAATAGCAGTATGCCCTAATAACAATCATTCACATCGGGGTCGTATTCCCGTCGGTCGAAAAACCGGTCCGGTCCGAGAAACAGCCCGCCCTGCGCCGAGGCGACGCCGATGCGCGATTCGAGCGCGCCCTCGACCTTGGAGGACGCGCCGGGCAGGTCGGCGCCCAGCGGCGCGATCGCGGCGCGATACAGGTCGGGGCGAAAGCACTCGGCGGCGGCGGCGTGGGCGGCGGCGGCGTCGAAGCCCCAGCGCCGCGCGGCGCGCGCCGCGATCCACTGCGCCTGACTGCGCCAGGGAAAGCTCGCCTCGACGCCGTCGAAGCCGATGAAGCGCGGCGTGCGCCGGATCGCGCCGGAGCCGTCCACCGACAGGGCGCCGGTCAGCCCGCGCTCGATCAGCATCGCCGACACGCCCAGATAGCCGGGGCTGGCCATCAGTTCGGCGGCGCTTGGCAGGTTCGCCGCGCGGCCCAGCCAGCGCCCGGCGCGAAACAGCGCGCGCAACAGCGCCGCCAGCGCGTCCGGCTGCGCCCCGGCCCAGTCGCGGCGCACGCCGAGCGCCTTTTCCGGCGCCCAGGCCCAGATCGCCGCGCCGGGCAGCGCCAGCCGCGCCACGCCGCGCTCGACGGCGAGCGATCCCCACGGCTCGCCGACACAGAACGCGTCGATCTCGCCTGCGGCCAGCGCCTCGGTCATCAGCGGCGGCGGCACGGTGTGCAGCGTCACGTCGCGGTCGGGGTCGCCGCCGCAGCCCTCCAGCCAGTAGCGCAGCAGCTCCACATGCATCGACTGCGGAAACGGCGCGCCGATCGCCACTGGCCGCCGCGCCGCCGCGCGCAGCAGCGCCACGCCCATCGCGCGCGCGTCGCCATAGCCCGCTGGTCCGTCGATCCCCATCGCGGCGGCGAGCGCGTGCGACACGCCGACCGAGCCGCCGCCGGTGTTGAGGATGAAGGGCGCGATCACGCCCGCCTGCATGGCGCCCGCGCCGAGGCTCATCGCCAGCGGCATCGGCGCCAGCATGTGCGCGGCGGGATAGATCCCCAGCGCCACCTTGTCGCGGATGTTGGACCACGACGGCTCTCGCACCAGACGCAGGTCCAGCCCCTCCTCGGCGGCGAAGCCCATCTCGCGCGCCACGATCAGCGCCGCCGCATCGACCAGCGGCACGAAGCCCACTTCGATCGCTTCGAGGCTCATCGCAGCAGCTCCGCCGCGTCAACCAGCGCCCGGGCGATCTCGGCCAGCTTGCGGCCCTTCTCCATCGCGGTGCGGCGCAACAGCGCGTAGGCCTCGTCCTCCGACAGCCCGCGCGCCTTCATCAGCAGGCCCTTGGCGCGGTCGATGGTCTTGCGCTCGGCCAGCGCCTCCTTCGTGGCGGCGAGTTCGGCGCGCAGGCGGGCGTGGGCGTGAAACCGGCTGATCGCCATCTCGACGATCGAGCGGATGCGCCGCTTCTCCAGCCCGTCCACCACATAGGCGCTGACCCCGGCCTCGATGGCGGCGCGGGTGGTCTCGGCGTCGGAACGGTCCACGAACATCGCCACCGGACGCTCGAACGCCGCCGAGGCGGCGGCGATCTGCTCCAGCGCATCGCGCGAGGGCGAGGCGAGGTCGATCAGCACCACATCCGCCGCCGCCTCGGCGATGCGCCGCGCAAGCCCGCTTTCGTCGCCGATCACCACCACGTCCACGTCGTCGAAGGCGTCCTTCAGCCCATCGACGATCATCAGCGCGCGATCGCGATCCGCGTCCACAACCGCGACGCGCAACTTGCTCATGCCCACTCCCCAGCGATCGAGCGCCGATGATGCGGCGCAGCATGACAAGGCGCAAGAGCGCGATCGCATCGCCGCGCGCGCCATGAAAAGGGATGAGAGCGGTCGACGCTCATCAGGAACAGATTGCTTTGCAGCTTTCGCCGGCTTCCCGTTTGAAGTCACGCTGTGGCCGAGGGCTGAAGCACAGCGCGTCAGGCGCGACCAGAGCTGGCGAGATCGCCAGACGGTTCCGCAAGGCGACGCCTTGCGACCAGAATTCACCCGCATCCCGGCCCGGTCGACGCCAAGGCGAATGATAGATCAGGACAGTGAACGATGGCGCCGGGACGCCACCCCGGAAAGCACGGCGGCGATCCGGTTTGCGCCGTTCATCCCGTCCGCGCGGCGGTGGGGCTACTCCGTCTGCGCGAGATGGGTGAGCCGCCGGTCGGCGCGGGTCATGCGCAGGTCGATCATGCGCGCGCGCAGACGCGCCACCTGCGCCGCGCCCTCGGGCGTGTCGGCGAGGTTCGCGCTCTCTCCGGGATCGGCGCGGCGGTCGAACAGCATCGGCGGCAGGCCGCCGTTGAAATGAACCAGCGTATGGGTCGCATCGCGCAGGATCGCGGCGTTCGCGGTCAGGGAGCCGAGACCCAGCGCGCGCTGGAACCGTGTGGGCGCCCCGGGCTCGGCGAGGTCGATCTCGGTCAGCGCAAGGCCGCGCCAGTCCGCAGGCGCGCGGCCCTGCAGGAAGGGGCGCAGCGTCGAGCCGTCCATGGCGGCGGGGACCGGCGCGCCCATGAGGTCGAGCAGCGTCGGCGCGACATCCACGGAGGAGATCACCGCGTCGATGCTGCGCCCGGCCGCGACACCGGGCCCGCGCAGGACGAGCGGCGCGTGATGGGCGGCGGCCAGCACATTGTCCTTGCCCCAATACCCCTGATCGCCCAGCATTTCGCCATGGTCGGACAGGACCACGACAAGCGTGTGATCCGCCTGCCCGGTGGCGTCGAGCCAGTCGAGCACCCGGCCCAGATGATGATCGACCTCGGCCACAAGGCCCAGATAGACCGCGCGCAGATCGGCGACCTGGGCTGCGGTCAGCCGGTCGCAGCGCCCGTCGAACCCCCAGAACAGCCCGTGCTGGGCCGGTTCGGAAAACCATGCCGCGCGGAACGGATGCGCCGGGCCGTCCGCCGCAGGCGCGGGAGGCGGGACCGCCGCCGCATCCACCAGACGGCTCCACGGCTCGGGCGCGACGAGCGGCGGATGCGGGCGGATATAGGTCAGATGCGCGACCCACCGGCCGTCGCGGCGCGCATCCAGCGCCTCGAGCGTCCGATCGGTCAGGAACGCCGTGTCGCTGTCTTCCGCGCGATACAAGGCCGGCGCGCGGATGCCCTCGCCCGCCGGGCGGTAGAGATCGAACCAGCGCGCAGGCTGGGGCGCCGGCGCATCATAGCCTTTCGCGCGCAGGTGGCCGATCCAGGCCATGGGCGCCTCGAACCGCATCTCGACGACCTCGCGAAAGCCGCGCGCGGGCAGCTCATAGCTGCGCAGGTCCGGGTCGGCGGGGGCGCGGTCGGTCGGATCGGCGGCCATGTCGCAATAGCCGAACAGAAGCGGCTCGCGCCCCGCCTTGCGCAGTTCGGTCGCCAGCGTCGCGTGATGCGAAGCCACCGGGGCGCCGTTTCGCACGCCGCGATGGTTGAAGGCGTAGAGGCCCGTCAGCAGCGAAGCCCGCGCGGGACCGCAAGGCGCGGCCGCCGTGAAGCATTGGGTGAAGCTGACGCCCTCCGCCCTGAGCCGGTCGAGCGCGGGCGTGGGCGCGATCCCGTGCAGCGCGCCGAAGACGACATCGGCGCGCAACTGGTCGAGCGTGACCAGCAGCAGATTCGGCGCCTCAGCCATCGGCGTCGAGGCGTTCGAGCAGCGCGGGCAGCTCGGCCACCGTGTCGATGACATGATCGGCGCCCGCGGCGCGAAGTTCGCTCTCCGCGCGGGCGCGGATCGCGCGCCTGTCCGCTTCGGGCAGGGCTGCAAGCCCGCTCTGCGTCAGCCCCGCGATATTGCCCGACAGCGCCACGCCCACCACGGTGGCCCCCACCGCGCGGCCCTCGGCGACGCCCGGCGCGGTGTCGTCCACCTTCACGACATGCGGCCCGGGCAGCAGCGTCATGTCGGCGAAGGCGCGATACATCTGCCACGGCCCCGGGCGGCCCCTCGGCACGTCGTCGGCGCAGACGCAGACCTCGGGCGCAAAGCCCTGCCGGGCCGCCAGCGGCAGGACGCGGGCCATGATCGCGCGGGTGTAGCCGGTGGTCGAGCCGATGCGCAGGCCCCTGCCCCGCGCCCAGGCCGCCGTCTCGGCCGCGCCGGGGATAAGGGTCGCATAGTCGGCCACGACCTCCTCGTTGAGCGGCAGGAAGACCGCATAGATGCGCTCGATCGCGGCCGCGTCGGGGCGCGCGCCCTGCGCAGCCTCCCAGGCGGCGGCGATATGGGGTTCGGCCAGCATCGCGCGGATGTGGTCGCGCTTGGGCGCGCCCATGGGTTTTCTTGCATCCGCGATGGTGACGGTCACGCCGAAGCGGGCGAAGGCCTCGACGAAAACCCCCATCGGCGCGAAAGAGCCGAAGTCGATCACGGTGCCCGCCCAGTCGAAAATCACCGCCTCGAATTTCATCGCGCGAGTTCCTCCTGCGCCCTTCGCTTCTCGGCCAGCGCCTGCGGCGCGGGCGCCGCCGAGGCGACGCCCATCTCGCCAAGCGTCGCCGCCGCCGCCTCCACCACGGCGCGCATCACGCCCGCGTCGAGCCGCCCGATATGGCCCACGCGAAAACTGTCCGCCACCGTCAGCTTGCCGGGATAGAGGATGAAGCCGCGCGCCTTCATCCGGTCATAGAACTCGGTAAAGCGGAAGGCCGGGTCGGCGGGGTGGAAGAAGGTGGTGATGACCGGCGACAGCCAGCGGTCGTCGAGCAGCGTCTCGAAGCCCAGCGCCCGCATCCCCGCCACCAGCGCATCGCGGTTGGCCGCATAGCGCGCGCCGCGCGCGGCCACGCCGCCTTCGGCCTCATGCTCGCGCAGGGCCTGAAGAAAGGCCGCGACCGCATGGGTAGGCGGCGTATAGCGCCACTGGCCGGACCGCTCCATCTCGGCCCATTGCGCGTGCAGGTCGAGCGCCAGCGAATGGGCGGCGCCTGCGGCTTGCTCCAGCACATCGCGGCGCACGAGGGCGAAGCCGAAACCCGGCACGCCCTCGATGCACTTGTTGGCCGAACTCACCAGCGCGTCGAAGGGCAGGCCCGGCGGCAGCTCGACCGCGCCGAAGGCCGACATGGAATCGACCAGCAGCCGCCGCCCCGCCGCCGCCGTCGCCCCGGCGATCTCGGCGAGCGGGTTGAGGATGCCGGAGGAGGTCTCGCAATGGATCGCCACGACATGGGTTATCGCGGCGTCGCGGGCGAGACGCTCGGCCAGTTCGGCCCCGCGCGGGGGCAGATAGTCGCCCTTGTCCAGAACTTCGGCCGCGCGGCCCATCCGGGCCAGCGCCGCCGCCGCGCGCTGGCCATAGGCGCCGTTGGCCAGCACCAGCGCCTTCGCCTTGCGCGGGATCAGCGTGCCCAGCATCGCCTCGACCACGAACGAGCCCGACCCCTGCATCGGCACGGCGGTGAACGCCTCGCTCCCCGGCCCCGGCAGCGCCACGAGCCGCGCGCGCAGCTCGGCCGTCATGGCGCGGAAATCGGCGTCCCAGCTGCCCAGATCGCGCAGCATGGCGGCCTTGACCGCATGGGAGGTGGTCAGCGGCCCCGGCGTCAGCAACCAGGGCTCGCCGCTGCGCGGAGGTTCGATCACGACGTCGGTCAAGCGGGTTCTCGGTTCTGCTCAGGGGTCTCGGCGCGGCGAAAGTCGAATTCCTCCGCAAAATGGCAGGCGACGAAATGGGCGGGCGCAATCTCGCGCCACGCCGGCTCATCGACGGCGCAGCGGGGCCTGGCGAGGGGGCAGCGGGTATGGAAGCGGCAGCCCGGAGGCGCCGCGGCGGGGTTCGGGATTTCGCCCTCCAGCCGCTCGGGCGCGAAGGGCAGATCGGGGTCGGCCTGGGGCACGGCGGTCAGCAGCGCATGCGTGTAGGGATGGCGGGGATGGAAGAACAGGCTGCGCACGGGGGCGTATTCGACGAACTTGCCGACATACATCACCGCGACCCGATGGCTGATCTGGGCCACCACGCTCAGGTCATGGGCGATGAACAGAAAGCTCACCCCCATCTCGTCCTGCAGATCCTTCAGCAGGTTGATGATCTCGGCCTGGATCGAGACGTCAAGCGCGCTCACGCTCTCGTCGCAGACGACGAAATCGGGCCGGGCCACCAGCGCGCGGGCGATGCAGATGCGCTGGCGCTGCCCGCCCGAGAAGGCGTGCGGGAAGCGGCGCAGATGTTCGAGGTTCAGCTTGCAGCGCGCCGCGATCTCGCGCACGCGGGCGTCGATCCCGGCCCGGTCGGCAAGCAGTCCCGAAGCGGTCAGCGGCTCGGCGATGATGTCGCGCACCGTCATGCGCGGGTTGAGGCTGGAATAGGGATCCTGGAACACCAGCGACATGCGCGGGCGGAAAGCGCGTAGCGCGGCGCCCGAAAGCGTGGCGAGATCGAGCCCGCCCTCGCGAAACACCATCTGGAGGTTCGGGCGCACGCGCGCCATCTCGGCCTCGGAGGCATGAGCGAGATCCAGATCGCCCCTGGCGCCATGATAGATCACCTGCCCGCCCGTCGGTTCGATCGCGCGCAGGATGGCGCGGCCGACGGTCGTCTTGCCCGAGCCCGACTCGCCCACAAGGCCCACCGTCTCGGCCCGGCCAATATCGAAGCTGACGTCGTCCACAGCGCGGAGCCGCTTGCGCGCGCCGCCGAACAGGCCCTTCTTGCCGATCTCGAAGGCGACCTCGAGGCGCTTCACCTCGATCAGGGTTTCGGCGCTCATGTCCTTCATGCGACGGCCCGTTCGGCATGGAGGTGGCAGCGCACCACGCGGCCGGGGCCGAGCGCCACCGGCGGCGGCGCGATGCGGTCGCACAGGCCCGCCACCTTCTCGGCGCAGCGGGTGACGAAAGGGCAGCCCACAGGCCGCGCAGCGGGCGAGGGAATGTCGCCGGGCACCGGGGACAACCGCGCCTCAAGCCGGTCGAGCCGCGGAATGGCGGCGATCAGGCCGCGGGTGTAGGGGTGCGCCGGGTTCTTGAGCACCTCGCGCACCGGTCCGCGCTCGACGATGACGCCCAGATACATCACCGCCACTTCCTGCGCGATCTGGGCGATCACGCCGAGATCGTGGGTGATGAAGATCATCCCCATGCCCAGGTCGCGCTGCAGGCCGCGCATGAGATCGAGCACCTGCGCCTGGATCGTGACGTCGAGCGCCGTCGTGGGCTCGTCGGCGATCAAGAGCCGCGGCCCGGCCGACAGGGTGAGCGCGATCATGGCGCGCTGCCGCATGCCGCCCGACAGCTCGTGCGCATACTGGTCGATCCGCGCGGCCGGATTTGAGATGCCGACCTTGGCCAGCATCTCGACCGCCAGATCGCGCGCCGCCCGGCCGCGCAGGCCGCGATGCAGGCCGATCGCCTCCATCATCTGGTTGCCGATGGTGTACACCGGCGAAAAGCTCGCCATCGGCTCCTGGAAGATCATGCCGATCTCACCGCCGCGCAGCCGGCGCAGCGCGCGCGACCCGGGGCGCAAGCCTTCGATGGCGATCTCCTCGCCCCGGCGGTCGGTGAAGCGGATGCGCGCGGCGGGGTCGATCTCGGCGGCGCCGGGCAGCAGCCGCATGATCGCCTTGGTCGAGACCGACTTGCCCGAGCCCGATTCGCCCACCAGCCCCAGCGTGCGGCCCTCGTCCACCGCGAAATCGACGTTCTGGACCGGAGTGATCCGCCCCTCGTCGGTGCGAAACGAGATCGAGAGGTTTTCCACCCTCAGCATCAGCGCGCCTCCGAATAGGGGTCGGCGGCGTCGCGCAAGCCGTCGCCCAGCACCGTGAACGCCAGCACCGCCAGCACCACGAAGCCGGCCGGAATGAACAGCCACGGGGCCTGCTCGATGGCGGCGATGGACTGCGCCTGCTGCAGCATCACCCCCCATGAAACGGCCGGCGGCCGCAGGCCGAGACCGATGAAGCTGAGCGCGGTCTCGGCGAGGATCATGTAGGGAAACGAGATCACCAGATCGACGATGATGAAGCTGGTGAAGCTGGGCAGCATGTGCGCGGTGATGATCCGCGCCGGCCGCGCGCCCGCGAGCCGCGCCGCCAGCACATAGTCCTCGTCCCGAATCGACAGGAGCTGGCTGCGGATGCGCCGCGCCAGCGTCGGCCAGCCGAACAGACCCAGGATCAGCGTCATGGCGAAATAGACCTGGGTCGAGGACCATTCCTTCGGCATCGCCGCAGCCAGACCCATGTAGAGCGGGATGACCGGAATCACCCGGACAACCTCGGTCACGCGCTGGATGGCGCTGTCGATCCAGCCGCCCGCATAGCCCGCGACGCCCCCGATCGCCAGCGCCAGCACGAAGGAGATCAGCACCCCGGCCACCCCGATGGTCAGCGAGGTGCGCGTGGCGTAGAGCGTGCGCGAAAACACGTCGCGGCCCTGCGCGTCGGTCCCCCACAGATGCAGCCGCTCGCCGTTCTGAAGCCCGAAGAGCCGGGTCTGGATCGGGATCGCGCCGAGCAGCCGCGCAGGCTCGCCCGGCACGAAGAGGGCGACGTAGTTGCGCGTCTCCGGGTCGGGCACGGCGCGCGAGCGCAGGGTGACGGGGTCGCGCTCGGTCCGCGTGCCGTGCACGAAGGGCCGCCATGAACAGCCGTTGTCGTCGCAGAACATCGGCGCCTGCGGCGGACCGGAGAGATAGGCGCGGTTGCGCTCGGAGGTTCCATAGGGGGCGAAGAACTCGGCGAACAGCCCGAGCACGATCATGAGCGCGAGGATCGCGCCCGCCACGATCGCCGCGCGGTGGCGGCGGAAGCGCCACCAGATCAGCGTCCACTGGCTGGCGGAGTAATAGCGCTCGCGCTTCACCCGCTCGCGGCGCTCGGCTGCGGTCTCGGCTGCGGTCTCGGCTGGCGCTGCGGCATCTGTCACGGCGGTCATGTCAGCCCCCCAGCCGGATGCGCGGATCGAGCCATGCCAGCAGCAGGTCCGAGACGAAGTTCATCACCACGATCACCACCGTCAGCATCAGCAGGATTGCGCCGGCCACGTTCATGTCGAGGTCGAGGTAGGACTTGAGCAGCAGATCCCCGAGCTCGGTCAGCCCCAGCACCGCCGCCACGATCGGCAGCTCAGAGAAGATGCGGTTCACGTCGAAGCCGATGGTCGAGACCACCGGGTTGATCGCCAGCCGGGCGGGATACTTGATGAGCAGCCGCGCCTCGGGCACGCCGCGGGCGCGGGCGGCGGTGACCGACAGCTTGCCGATTTCGTCCGACATGGTCGCCCGCACGGTCTGGATCTGGTAGGCGAGCGCCGACCAGGCCAGCACGAGCGCCGGCAGCCAGAGATGCTTGACCAGGTCCCAGAACTTGCCCGCCGACCACGGCGCCTCGGCGTAGTCGGCGCTGAACAGGCCGCCGACGGAGGCGCCGAACCAGCGGTTGGCGAAGTAGAGCAGCACCAGCGCCAGCAGGAAGTTCGGCAGCGCGAGCCCCAGATAGGAGAACACCGTCAGCCCGTAATCCGCCGCCGAGCCGCGCCGCACGGCGGCGTAGATGCCCACGGGGATCGACACGGCGTAGGTGATGATCAGCGTGGCGAACAACAGGCCGAGCGTGAGCCACACCTTGTCGCCGATGATGTTGTTCACCGACGTGTCGAAGGCGTAGGCCGGGCCGAAGTCGCCGCGCGTCACGATCCCGCCGATCCAGTCGAGGTAACGCACCGGCGCCGGGGCGTCGAGGCCCAGCTGAGCGCGGATCGCCTGCACGTCGGCCTCGGTCATGGTGACGCCGGTGCCGGAATACTTCCGGAAAGCATAACGCTCGGCATAGTCGCCGGGCGGCAGCTCCATGATGAAGAACACCATGATCGAGACGAGAAACAGCGTCAGGATCATGCCGAACCCGCGCTCGATCAGGAACCGGGCCATCGTCGCCTCCACCGCAATGGGGGCCCGCCCCGGACAAGCCGGGGCGGACGGGTGTCAACTCACCTGGCGAGGAACCACTGCTGCGGCCGGTAGGGGTAGGTCCAGTAGTAGTCGTAGGTCTTGGCCGTCAGCGGCTGCACGTTCTTCAGGTCGTTGCGTTGGACGTAAGGGCTGGGGATGCCCGCCACGACGCCGATCTTCAGCATCTGGTCGGCGTGGATGCGCACGATCTCCGCACCCGCCGCATCAGACTCGGCCGAGCCGAGCGGCGCCGACAGGAAGACGTCGGCCAGCTCCCACAACCGCAGGATGTCGGCGGGCGGCTCGATGCCCTCGGCGCCCTCCGTCTCCCGCCACTTCGCCCACTCGAAACCGCCGCCGGGGTTGAAGAAGTCGCCGAAGGACGGGACCAGCATCGTGGCGTCCTGGGCGATGAACGGCCCGGAGATGCCGTCGTTCTTCCAAATGAACACGTCCACGTCGTTGGCGTTGGCCGTGGCGCGGTATTCGTCCGAGGTCACCTCGCGCAGGTCCACCGTGATGCCGAGATCGGCCCACATGCTGCGGGCGAGTTCGTGCAGCTGCACCGGGCTGCCCTGGCTGGCGAACAGGATGCGGAAGGCGAGCGGCTTGCCGTCTGGGCGCATCCGCTGGCCCTGGGCGTTGCGGGTCAGCTTCATTTCGTCGAGCAGCGCGTTCGCGCGGTCCGCATCATGCCCGACGAACTGGGTCAGCGCGTCCTCCGGCACGAAGCCGACGGTGGTCGCCTCGACCGGGATCGCCTGTTCGAGCCGACCCTGCCCCAGATAGACGATCTCGCGAATCTCCTCGCGGTCGAGGCCCAGCGACATCGCCTGACTGAAGCGCGGGTCGTTGAAGATCGCGCGCAGGACAGGATCCTTGTGGTTGCGCGCGAACGAGTAATAGACCGTCTCGCCCAGCGTCGGCGCGAGGCTGACGGTGTAGCCGCCCTTGGCCTCGTTCTCCTTGAGCAGCGGGAAATCGTTCAGTTCGATCGCCTGCTGCTTCCAGACGACCTGGCCGTTCATCACCCGCAGGTTCACCACATCGCGCTCGGGGACATAGTCCTCGCGGATCTCGTCGATGTAGGGCAGCTGGTGGCCGGCGGTGTCCACCATGTGGAAGTAGGGGTTGGCCACCAGTCGGCGGCCGTTCGAATCCTCGGCCGCCACGATGTGCGACTCCAGCGTGGGCATGACGCCGGTCTTCGCCGCCCTGGCGGGATCCTTCAGCAGCGGCGAGGGCACGTCCTTCCAGTCCGAGCCGCCATAGAAGAAGTCGATCGCCTCCTTCTCGGACGCGAAGCCGAACTCGGCGCGCAGGCTCGCGGCGTCGGCGTTGTGGGCGTCCATGAAGCGGCCGAGGAAATGCCGCGGCAGGAAGGTCTGGCCATAGTCCATCGCCCAGCGATTGATGATGTTGGGCTGCGGCGAGGCGAAGGTGAAGCGCACGGTCGCGTCGTCCAGCGCCTCGACGGTGGCGGGCCGGTCGCCGAACACCCAGCGGTCGGGCGTCTTCTCGGTGATCGCGGAGTTGGTCAGCACGTCGTTGTGCCAGAAGGCGACGTCATGGGCGGTGAAGGGCGCGCCGTCCGACCACTTGTGGCCCGCGCGCAGGGTGATGATCAGCTGGGTGAAATCCTCGTTCCACGTCCAGCCCTTCGCCACGTTCGGCACGATGGTCTTGAGGTCGTCGGCGTAGCGCACGAGATTCACGTGACGCACCGACAGCAGGTCCGAGGTGCCCGATTCGGTGCCGCGCGAGACGCCGGTGATCGCGCCGCCATACTGGCCGATGGCCGCGTAGGGCGCGACAACCAGAGGCTCGGCCGGCAGGCGCTCAGCCACGGGCGGCAGCGCCGGATTGCCGACGATGCGGGCGTTCAGCTCGGCGATCGCCGGGTTCTCCGCGAAGGCGAGCGCGCAACCGCCGACGGCCTGGAACTCGTCCAGCTCGAACTGCTGCGGGAAAGCGGGCGACAGCCCCTTCATGTCGGCGACGGTCGCTTCGGGGCAGGCTGCGGCGGCGGCGCCGGCCGCGAGCGCGAGCGCTGCGACGCCGGAAAGGAGGAGGCGGCGAACTGGCATGGTGGTTCTCCTGCTGAAATCTCCGAGTTGGGTTAACCAATTATTGTAACATCCTAATGACAGGCAAAATCATTTGGTTTTCCTATATGCCCCGCAAGGCTTCGGACGCACGGGCGACAGCGCCTCGACCACGGCGAACAGGGCCTGCACCGGGGCGGTGGCGCGATACTCGGGCAAGGTCACGAGATAATGGCCGACGTCGGGAAAGGGCGGGCCGACGCGGACGGCGGCGACGCGGGCGTCGGCGCCGTCGATCTCGCCCAGCATCGCGAGGGCCGGCCCCATGCCCAGCAGCGCCGCCTCGCGCAGCGAATCCCACGACCCGAGGTCGAGCCGCGCGGTCACCGCGACCCCCTGCCCCGCGGCGGCGGCGTCGAAGGCCGCGCGCGTGCCGGAGGTGGGTTCGCGCCGGATCAGCGGCAGGCCGGCGATCTCGGGCCAGGCGATCGCGCCGCGCGCCGCCAGCGGATCCCCGCGCGCAACCATCAGCACGATCTCGTCCCTGCGCAGGAGCAGGCAGTGCAGGTCCGGATCCGGCGCGGGCAGCGTGGCGAAGGCCGCCTCGATGTCGCCGCGCCGCAGCGCCGCGATCAGATCGAAAGAGCCCATGCTGCGCGCCGCGAGGCGGACGCCGGGATGGCGCGTCCCGTATTCGGCCAGCGCCGACATGACGAACTGATGCGTCGAGTAGCCGATCGTCAGCCTGCCGGTCTCGACGGCGGCCTCGGCCCGCAGCGCGGCCTCGAGGTCGGCGGACAGCTTCAGGATCGCCCGGATGCGCGGCAGGATCGCCCGCAGCCGGTCATTGGGCTCGAAGCGGTGGCCCTCGCGCCGGAACAGCCGCAGCGACAGCCGCGACTCGATCTGGTTGACGTGGTTCGACACCGACGGCTGCGACAGCCCCAGATCGCGCGCCGCCGCGCCGACGCCGCCGCATCGCGCCACGGCTTCGAGCACCGCCAATTGAACAAGGGTCAGGTTGGTCTTGGCCACCTGTGGCATATCCTCCGTGAACTCCCGGCAAGGCGCGCACGTTGCAGTCGCATCCCGAGCCATCTTCCCGGATCGCAAATCCGGCGCAGCGCATCGTTCGGCGTTCAGGGGACCACCTCTCACCTCTGGCGCGAACCTGCTCGCCGGCATGAGCTTCCCCCGCAGCGTCGGGCGAAACTGCACGCCACGGCTGAGACGGACAAGCGAATTCGCTGGGTTGGCGCTCACTCCCCATTCATGACGCCATCACCCGGCGCGGCGCGGCGATACGCCCGCGACAAACGCCGAATAGGCCGTCGCCGGGCGACACACGTCGCTTGAGGCGCCGGAGGATGCGCCCGACTTGTCCACGATCAAGCTGATCGACTACGACTTCGCAGAATACGGCTCGTCGGAGACCCGGGCGCGGCTGCTGGCGCGCTGGGATGCGGAGATCGGCGCGCTCGCCAACTGGACGGCGCGTGTCCGACTCGCCGCCGCGCGCGGCCCGGTCGCCCCGTCGGCGACCGGCGCCGCCGACCGCCTGCTGCGGATCCCGCTCGGCCTCGGCTGGGCGGTTTCGCCGTTCTGCCCTGGGCCGATCTGGCCGACGGCGTCAGGGGCCTCGGATGGCTCGTCTCCGGCTGGCTGCTGAGCGGCGCGGCGACGCAGGGGCTGGCGCGCGCCCTCGACGGCGCGGGGCGGTTCAATGAAACCTTTGGACGGCCGCATACACCACCTCTCGGCACGCTGCCGCGCACTGACGCCTGCGCAGAAAAGACCCCGAAACATTGGGGAAATCTTGGCCCCGCGCCGGAGGGGAGAGATTTCAGGCGCGGGAGGTTGGCCGTGCGGCGTTGACCGGGCTCCAACCGTCTCTGGGTTCTCGGCCTCGACAACCGGCTCGCCTCGAATCGTTGTTTCATTCAATGCTGTAAACCGATAATCGTCAGGCGGAGGCAATCCGGTTTGGAAGCGCAGATGGGTGAAATGGTTCCTTCGATCCGCGCCGGGGTGCTCACGCCCATCCTGCGCTGGATGGTGGAACGCGGCCTGCCTGTTGAAGAATTGCTCCATCAGGCTGCGCTCGGCGCGTGGGTCGCCGAGGACGCCGACCGCTTCGCACCGATCCTCAACAGCGCGGCGCTGCTGCGCCGTCTCGGGCGAACTGAGGGTCCCGACGTTTTCTGCCGCATCGGGGCGAGCTCCAGTTTCAGCGAGATCGGGGGCCTCGGCGTCATCGCCCTCGCGCGGCGGTCGCCGCGTCAGGCCCTCCATGCGATAGTCGAACTCATGCCCCGGCACAGCACGCATGAGCGCATCGCGGTCGAGGACACGCCGGCTGGCCTGCGATTCAAGGACAGGTGGGGCCTCGCCTTCGATCCGGAGACGCTGCACTTCGTCCAGCAATACGTCGCCGCGCTTGCGCAGGCGATCTGCAGAGCGACCGGGGCCGAGCCGCCATTGTTCTCCCGGCTTGAGATCACGCCTCACCCCACTGCCGGAATCGCGCACCTGCGTTCCTGGTTCGGCCACGTGGAGGCTGCGACAACGCCTGAGCTGGTCATCGACATTCCGGCGCGCGTGGCCGACGCACGCCTCCGCCGCCCTGCCGAAGATTTTCCCCAACCGCCGGCGGACCTCTCCGGGCCGGATGACGAGGATGAGCTCGTCCGGTCGCTGCGCTGGGCGATCAGTGCGATCCTGGGCGCCGGGTCGATCTCGATCGCCGATGCGGCTGCGGCGAGCGGAACGAGCGCGCGCACCCTGCAGCGGCGGCTCGCCACGCGCGGCGTCGCGTTTTCCGATCTGCTGGACGAGACGCGGCGCGACACGGCGCTGCGCCTGTTCGGGTCCGCGGGCATGACCATGGGCGAGGTGGCCGCGCGGCTTGGCTACGCCAATACCTCGGCCCTGTCGCGCGCCGTGCGGCGATGGACCGGCGAGACGCCGCGAACCATCCGCGCGCGCGCCCTTTCTGCGAAACGGATGCGACAACGCGCCACCGTCTCAGGTGGCGTGGAAAGATAAATCCACTTTTCGTCGCCCGGCATCATGCGCGACATGAAATCGGTTCGCGACGCATCGTCGTCCTTGAGGCACGTGGCTCCTTCGTGGCGGCGGCGGCGGCGCGTCGGGGCGCCCCGCCGATTTGCGCTGTCCATCGCTGCGGCTGTCCTGGCGCTTGCCGGCTGTGGCGGGCCGCTGACGCGCCAACCCGTGCCGCCTTCGCTCGCCGAAGCGGTGGAGCCGCTCGGCATGAGCGGCCTGCGCACATGGGGCGACGCCCTGAGCGACCAAGACATGCAGGACTTCATCCTCGCCGAGGCGTCGCTTCTGCGGACGCGCTTTGGCGCGGACCTGGCGGCGGGCCGCACGCCCAAGCTGGACTTGCTGGCGCTCTCCGGCGGCGGCCAGTGGGGCGCCTTCGGAGCGGGGCTTTTGGCCGCGTGGAGCGAGAGCGGCGCGCGGCCAGAATTCCGGGGCGTCTCCGGCATTTCGACCGGCGCGATCATCGCGCCCTTCGCCTTCCTCGGGCCGAAGCATGACGCCACGCTGCGCGAGATCTACTCGGCTTACGCGACGGCCGACCTTGTCGAGTCGACGCTTTTCTCGGGCCTGATCTCGGGCACGGCGCTGGGCGACACCACGCCGCTGGCGCGGGTGATCGCGCGATACGTCACGCCGGAGCTGCTGGCGGAGATCGCCACGGAGCACCGGCGCGGGCGGCTGCTGTTCATCGGCACGACCAACCTCGACGCCGGGCGGCCGGTGATCTGGAACATCGGCGCCATCGCCGCCTCCGGCCATCCCGAGGCGCTGACGCTGGTGCGATCGCTGATCCGGGCCTCGGCGGCGATCCCGGTGGCGTTCCCCCCGATCTTCATCGACGTGGAGGCGCCGGACGGGTCGGTCTACGACGAGATGCACGTCGATGGGGGCGCGTCCTCGCAGGTGACGTTCGTCTCCCCGCAAGTGCCGGTCGCGGCGGCGACGCGCGCGGTGTTCGGGCGCAACTTCGACCGGCGGCTCTGGGTGATCGTGAACAACGACCTGTCTCCGCCGCATCACGCCGTGCGCCCGCGGCTGCCGGCGATCGGCGAGGCGGCGGTGAGTTCCCTGATCCGCAGCAGCGGAACCGGCGACGTCTATCGCCTCTACGCCATCGCCGAACGCGACGACATCGCCTTCAACGTGACCTGGATCCCGCCCGAGACGCCATGCGCGCCGCCGACCGAGGATTTCGACCGCGCCTTCATGGCGTGCCTCTACGCCTTCGCCGGCGACTGGTTCCGCTCGGGCGCCGCATGGCGCGATGCGCCGCCCTTCTTCGCGACCGACCTGCCCGACACGCTCACTCTGAAAACCGCCGAGGTTCCCCGATGATCCGCTCGCTCGCACTGGCCGCCCTGCTTCTCCCCGGCGTCGCTCAGGCGCAGGACTGGTCCGAGGGGTGGAGCGGGCGCGTGACGCTGTATGGCTGGCTGACGGCGGCCGAACTGGACAGCCGCGTGCCGCTGCCGCGTGGCGGCGCCCTCGACAGCAGCGCCTCGGCGGGCCTCGACGACATCCTCGACGCGCTCGATTTCGCGGCCTTCGCCAACGTCGAGGCGCGGCGGGGCCGGCTCGTGCTGCTTGGCGACGTCATGTATGCGAAGCTCTCGACGGACGGCGCCGGGCCTGCCGGGGCACGAATCGACACGGGTCTGGAGACCTTCGTCGGCATGGGCGCGGTCGGCTGGCAGGTATGGTCCGACGAGAGGGCGCGCATCGACGCCTTCGGCGGCGCTCGGCTGGTCTCGACGGAGGTCGACCTCTCGCGACGCGGCCCGCTCGCTTCGCAGAGCGCCTCGGCCTCGGAGACCTTCGTCGATCCGGTGATCGGCATGCGGGTCGGGTATCGGGCGACGGACCGGATCGCGTTGCGCGCCGCCGCCGACATCGGCGGCTTCGGCGTGGGATCGGATTTCTCGTGGGAGGCTTTCGCCGGCGGGTCCTACGCCTTCAGCGAGCACATCCGTGGGGAGCTTGGCTTTCGCTACCTGTCCATCGACTACGAGGACGACGGCGTCGAGGTCGACCTGCAACTCTACGGCCCGACCGTGGGCCTGTCGGTGGTGTTCTGACATGGGCGTTCGTCGTTTCACCCCATGGTGGCCCCGGTCGGCGGGCGCGGTTGCGCTGATGGTCGCCCTGGCGGTCTGGGCGCAAGGCGTCGCTGTCGGCCCGGCGATGGCGCAGGCGCCCGACAAGGCGGCGCTGGCGAAAAAGCTGTCGAATCCTATCGCCGATCTGATCAGCGTGCCGATCCAGTTCAATTTCGACCGCGGCCTCGGCGCGGAGAATGATGGCGAGCGGTATCTGACCAACGTCCAGCCGGTGATCCCGTTCAGCGTCACCGAGGACTGGAGCCTCATCTCGCGCACCATAGCGCCGCTGGTCGGCCTCGACGGGGTGGCGCCGGTCGGGTCGGAATTCGGTCTCGGCGACGTGACGCAGTCGCTGTTCTTCTCGCCCAAGGCGCCCGGGCCGGGCGGCCTGATCTGGGGCGTCGGGCCGGTCGCGCTGTTTCCGACCGCCACCGACGACGCGCTCGGCGCCGGAAAATGGGCGGCCGGGCCGACGGCGGTGGCGCTGCTGCAGCGCGACGGGTGGACGGTCGGCGCGCTCGTGAACCATCTGTGGTCCTTCGCGGGCGAGGACGACCGGGCGGACGTGAACGCGAGTTTCCTCCAGCCCTTCGTCGCCCACACCTGGCCCACCGCGACGACGCTCACGCTCAACACCTAATTGAGCTACGACTGGAACGCGGATCAGGCGGCGCCGGTGGTCAATCTGTTTCTCTCCCAGATCCTGCCGGTCGGCGGCCAGCTCATCCAGATCGGCGTGGGCGCGCGCTACTGGATCGACGGACCGAGCGGCGGGCCGGAGGGGTTCGGCGCGCGGGCGCAGCTGACCTTCCTGTATCCCAGATGAGGCCGTTTTCCCGGATGAGGCGCCGCCCATGACCCCATCGAGGATTTCGGCCGCCATCGCGGCAGCCTCAGCCGTCGCAGGGCGGCCCGTGTCGCCACGCCGTCCGCGGGGTGGCGCCCGGTCACGATCAATGACGGAAGTTTCTGCAGTTGCGCCACCGCCCGCCACCAACCTCAGGGGATCCATCATGTTCTCGTCCAGTTCCAACAGGCGTCTCACCCGCCGGGCCGTGATCGGCGGCGGCGCCGCTCTCGTCGTCACCCCCTTCGCCGCATGGTCGGCGGACGGGCCGCCCCCGCGCTCGGCCGCCGTAGGCAAGGTCCGCTTCAGCCAGGTGCAGGTCGCGCTGTTGTGGAGCGGCTCGGTCGGCGGCGGCGTGCTGAGCTTCGGGGGGCGTGAGCACGGCTTCACCATGGGCGGCGTCGGCTACGGCGGGATCGGCGCCTCGCGGGTCGAGGCCGAGGGCGAGGTCTACGGCCTGAAGACCTTCGCGGAGTTCGAAGGCGCCTATGCCCAGGTGCGCTATGGCGCCGCCGCAGGGTCGGACTCGCTCGGCGAGTTGTGGCTCCAGAACGTTCAGCATGGCGGGGTCGAGATCCGGCTGCAGAGCAGGCGCGAGGGCCTTGCGCTCTCGCTCGGCGGCGACGCCGTCTACATTCGCTTCGATTGAGAGGGCGCGCCATGCGGATCATTGCAACTTTCACCGCCGCCACGCTTCTCGCCGCCACCGCCGCCGCCGAGGAGACGATCACCGTCGACGCCTTCGCCGTGCTGTCGGCGCGCGGCGCCGTCATCGCGTCCTCGGACACCGCCACCAGCTTCGCGGGCGAGATGCACGGGCCGTATTTCGTGGATGCGGGGCACGGCCCGATCCCGGCGGGCCGCATCGTCTGCGTCGGCACGATCGAGGCCGACAGCGCCGACGGCCGCCAGACCGGGGCCGCCCGGTGCCGGATCGAGGCCGAGGACGGGGCGGTGGCCTATGGCGGCTTCACCTGCGCGGGCTGGCGCCTCGTCGGCTGCGCGGGGCCGTTCACGATGGAGAGCGGCGCAGGCCGTCTCGCCGGCCTGCGCGGCGAAGGCCCGATCGTCCTCCGCCGCACCGAGACCATGCTGACCCCCGCCGGCGACGGCGCGCTCGTCGAGCAGGCGCTCGGCATCGCCTCGTGGAAGGGGCTCACAGTGCACGCGGCGGCTCAGCCATCAAGGGCTGCGCCGACAAGACGAACGGCGACGCCAGTCGCACCCAATATGAAGGGAACGCCATGAAGACCGTCGCAGGCATCGGCCCCGCATTCGCCTTGTCGGCGGTTGCGGCGCTCGTTTCCCTCGCCGGCGCGTCGGCGCAGCAGGTGACGGGCACGCTCGGCTCCCCCAGCGCCACCACCACCATCGACGGCCGCCAGCTGCCGCCGCCGCCGCCCGACTTCGGCGGCGAGATCCGGGAGCAGGCGCTGGCGTCGACGCCGTGGTGGGCGCCGCGCGTCGCGCCGCCGGAAGGCGCGCCGAACGTCCTCGTGATCATGACCGACGACAGCGGCTTCGGCGTGCCGAGCACCTTCGGCGGCGTGATCCCGACCGCCGCCATGGACCAGCTCGCGCAGGAGGGGCTGCGCTACACCGCCATCCACTCCACCGCCTTGTGCTCACCCACCCGCGCCGCGCTGCTGACCGGGCGCAACCACCACACTGCGGGCTTCGGCGTGATCTCCGAGCAATCGACGGGATATCCCAGCTACAACAGCATCATCCAGCCCGACAAGGCGACCATCGGGCGGGTGCTGCGCGATCACGGCTACGCGACCTCGTGGTTCGGCAAGAACCACAACGTGCCGGCCTTCGCCGCCAGCCAGGCAGGGCCCTTCGACCAATGGCCGATCGGGATGGGCTTCGAGTACTTCTACGGCTTCATCGGCGGTGACGCGAACCATTGGCAGCCCAACCTGTTCCGCAACACCACGCAGATCTACCCGTTCGAAGGACAGCCCGGCTGGAACCTGAATACCGCGATGGCCGACGACGCCATCCGCCACATCACCGAACTGCACCAGATCGACCCCTCCAAGCCGTTCTTCGTCAAGTACACCCCGGGCGCCCAACACGCCCCGCACCACCCGACGCAGGCGTGGGTTGACCGGATCGCCGAACTCAACCTGTTCGACGACGGCTACGAGGCGCTGCGCGAGACGATCTTTCAGAACCAGAAGAAGATGGGCTATGTGCCCGCCGACGCCGAGCTTGCGCCCTGGCCGGGTGCGGACATCCTGAAGCCATGGGATGACCTGACGGACGACGAAAAGAAATTGTTCATCCGCCAGGTCGAGGTATTCGCGGCCTTCGTCGCCTATACCGACCACGAAATCGGCCGCGTGATCCAGGCGATCCGCGATCTGGGCAAGTTCGACGACACGCTGATCATCTACATCAACGGCGACAATGGCACGAGCGCCGAGGGCGGACCGCTCGGTTCGCCTAACGAGGTGGCCTTCTTCAACGGCCTTAACGCGATACCCGCCGAGACGCAGCTGCAATACTACGACGCCTAGGGCACCGAGCACACCTACAACCACATGTCCGCCGGCTGGAGCTGGGCCTTCAACACGCCCTTCGACTGGTTCAAGCAGAACGCCTCACGGCTCGGCGGCGTGCGCCAGAACATGGTGGTGTCGTGGCCGAACCGCATCGCCGACAAGGGCGGCGTGCGCGACCAGTTCATGCATGTTGTCGACGTGATGCCGACGATCCTCGACGTGGTCGGCATCCCCGCGCCCGAGATCGTCGACGGCATCCCGCAGGCGCCGATCGACGGCGTCAGCTTCGCCTACACTTTCGACGACGCCGACGCGCCAAGCGCGCGGCGCACGCAATATTTCGAGATGATGGGGCAGTGGGCGCTCTATCACGACGGCTGGCTGCTGAGCACCGAGGTCAACCGCGCCCCGTGGCAGGCCTTCGGCACGGCGAACCCCGACCCGCTCAACAACCAGGTGCTGCAGCTCTACGACCTGACCACCGACCCCAACCAGACGCAGGACATCGCCGCCGACAACCCCGACAAGGTGGCGGAGATGAAGGCGCTGTTCATCGAGGAGGCGCGCAAGAACCACGTGTTCCCGATGGACGCCTCGGTCGCGGCCCGCGTGATCACGCCAAGGCCCAACATCACCGCCGGGCGCACCGAGTTCGTCTACACCACGCCGATGGTGGGGCTGCCGCAGGGAAGCTCGCCGCTGCTGCTCAACACCTCCTACACCATCACCGCCGAGATCGAGGTGCCCGAGGGCGGCGCCGAGGGCATGATCCTGACCTCGGGCGGCCGTTTCGCGGGCTATGGCTTCTACCTCAAGGACAGCAAGCCGGTGTTTCTGTGGAACCTCGTGGACCTCAACCGCCTCCGCTGGGCGGCGCCGGACCCGCTGCCGCCGGGCAAGCACACGCTTGAGTTCGACTTCGTCTATGACGGCCTCGGCGTCGGCACGCTCGCCTACAACGACATGACCGGCCTCGGAGCGTCGGGCACGGGCACGTTGCGCGTGAACGGGGTGGACGTGCAGACGCAGCGGATGCCCAACACGCTCGGCATGATCCTGCAATGGGACGAGTCCTTCGACATCGGCTCCGACACGCTGACCGGCGTGAACGACGCCGACTACACGCCGCCCTTCGCGCTGACGGCGAAGCTGGAGAAGCTGACCATCAAGGTCGACCGCCCGCAGCTTTCCGACGCCGACCGGGCGCGTCTGGAGGCCGCCATGAAGGCGGCGTCGGACAACTGAGGGGAGGGCTCGACATCAGACCGCCCGGCGCTCGCGCCGGGCGGATCAACCGTACCGGCCCGAAAGCGCGGGCGCGGTGAGGAACGATCACGGAGGAACCGGTGACGACGACAGCCAGCCTCGATCTCCAGCGGCGCGCTGTCGGGGCCTCGCGGAGAGCACCGCAATCGCAAGGAAAACATCGGTGAGCAAAAGAATTTTCTCGGCTTCGATCATCGCGCTGGGCGCCGTCGGATTGTCCAAGGCCTGGGCGGGTCCCGCGCCCGATCTGACGCCTGAGGAAGCGCGCAGCATCGCCAAGGAAGCCTATATTTACGGGTATCCGCTCGTCGACGCCTATCGCGTCCAGCACACCTACTTCGTCGACCGGGAAAACCCGGAGTTCAAGGCGCCGTGGAACCAGATCACGAACATCCCCCGGGTCTACACGCCCGACGACCGGGCGATCGTATCCCCGAATTCCGACACGCCCTATTCGATGGCGGGATTGCTGCTGCGAAGCGAGCCCGTGGTGCTGACCGTGCCGCCGATCGACGAGGATCGTTACTTCTCCGTCCAGCTGATCGACGGCTACACCTTCAACTTCGACTACATCGGCAGTCGCACCACGGGCAACGGCGGCGGCAGCTTTCTGGTTGCCGGGCCGGAATGGAGGGGGGAGACGCCGCCTGGAATCGACGGGGTTTTCCGGTCCGAGACCGATGTGGTGTTCGCGGTGTATCGCACCCAACTCTTCGAGGCCTCCGACATCGATAACGTCGTGAGGGTGCAGTCGGGCTACAAGGTCGAGCCGCTCTCCACCTTCCTTGGGCAGGTCGCGCCTCCAGCCGCAGCCCCGATCTCGTTCATCGAACCCCTGACGCCCGACGAGCAGAGAACATCGCCCGAGTTTTTCAACATCTTGAACTTCGTTCTGACCTTCGGGCCGACGCACCCCTCGGAAACCGACCTGATGGCGCGCTTCGCGCGGATCGGGGTCGGCGCCGGCCAGCAGATCGATATCGCAGGTCTCTCCCCGGAGATGAAACAGGCCTATGCGGACGGGATGGCGGACGCATGGCAGGCCTATCAGACTTTCAACGAAACCGACTTCGCCACGGGTAAGGTGACGAGCGGCGACGTTTTCGGCACGCGCGACTTCCTGCAAAACAACTATCTCTATCGTTTCGCGGCGGCGGTGATCGGCCTTTACGGCAATTCCCGGGAAGAGGCGATCTATCCGGCCTATCGCGTCGATCATGAAGGCGATCCGTTGGATGGCGCGAGGCGCCGCTACACGCTGCGCCTTCCGCCGGGACAGCTTCCGCCGGCCGACGCCTTCTGGTCGCTGACCATGTACGACCTGCCCGACAGCCTGCTGGTCGCGAACCCGATCGACCGGTATCTGATCAACTCCACGATGCTCTCCAGCCTGAAGCGCGACGACGATGGCGGGATCACGCTGTACATCCAGGCGTCGTCTCCCGGGCCTGAAAAGGAAGCGAACTGGTTGCCGGCGAATGACGGCCCGTTCTGGACTGCGATGCGCATCTATTGGCCTAAGGAAGCCGCACTCGACGGAACATGGACGCAGCCGCCGCTGATCCGGGTCGACTGAGCGATGTCGTGGGCGGCGGATTTGGCGCAGGCGGCACGGGTGTTTGTGTTGCAGGGTGGGCGACGGCGAAGCCGTGCATCCGGGCCGACAAGAGACAGGAGACCCACATGACGAGGATCGCCGCGGTGCTGCGCGCCGAGCTCGGCGCCATGGTGGCGCCGTTCCTGTATTTCTCCGTCGCCTTCAACGCGATCGCCCTGACGGTCGCGCTAATCGCGCCGGACCATGATGTAAGCCTGATCCGCCACGGCGTGGCGACCATCGGCGCGTTGCTCGCGGCCAAGGCGGTGCTGCTGGTCGACCACCTGCCCTTCGTCAACCGGTTTCCCGACCGCCCCCTGATCTGGAACACGGTCTGGAAGGGGGCAATCTACACGATTGCCGCCATGCTTCTGCATGTTGTCGAGCGACTGATCGAGGCCGCCGCCGCCACCGGCTCATTCGCCGACGACGTTAGCCGCGCCTTCGCCGCGCTCGACTGGGGCCGGGTCGCCGCGATCCATCTGTGGCTGGCGCTCCTGTTCATGATCTTCGCCGCCTGGCGCGAGCTGGCCCGCGCCGACGGCGTGGCGCATCTGCGGCGGCTGTTCTTCGGCGATGGGGCCTCGTCGTGAAGTCCTTTCTGCGCGCCGCGATCCTCGTCCTCCTGGCGCTTCCCCTTGCCGCCGCAGCGTCGGACATGATCCGCATCGAGGGCGAAACCTTCCGGATGGGCTCCGAGACGCATTACCGCGAGGAGGGGCCGATGCGCGAGGTCACGGTCGGGCCGTTCCTGATCGGGCGCACCGAGGTGACCAACGCCGAGTTCCGCGCCTTCGTGGCGGCGACGGGCTACGTCACCACGGCCGAGCGCGGCTTCGAGCGGGCGGAGCGCCCGACCTGGCCGCAGGCGCTTCTCGAACCCGGCTCGATGGTCTTCGCCCAGCCCGCCGCGCCCGTGAGCCTCGCCGACCCCAACCGCTGGTGGCGCTGGGTTCCCGGCGCGAACTGGCGGGCGCCGGAGGGGCCGGGCAGCGCCATCGAGGGCCGCGACAATCACCCGGTGGTGCAGGTGTCGCCCGAAGACGCCGAGGCCTACGCCCGCTGGGCGGGTGGCCGCCTGCCGACCGAGGCGGAGTGGGAGCCCGCCGCCCGCGGCGGGCTTGGCGAAGACGCGGTCTGGGACGAGCCCTTCGACCCGGTCTCCGGATGGAAGGCCAACACCTGGCAGGGCGCGTTCCCCGCTGCCGACCTCGCCGAGGACGGCCATCACGGCACGGCGCCCGTCGCGAGCTTCCCGCCGAACGGCTACGGCCTGCACGACATGCTCGGCAATGTCTGGGAGCATGTGGCCGACTGGTGGGTTCCGGCGCATCCCGGCCGCACACAGACCGACCCGCACGGCCCGCCCGAGGCGCTCGCCGCGCAGTTCTCTCACCCCGAGATCGGCGCGCGGCGCGTGGTCAAGGGGGGCTCGTGGCTCTGCGCGCCCTCCTACTGTCTGCGCTACCGGCCCACCGCCCGCCAACCGGCGGAGCGGGGGCTGGGCTCAAACCATACCGGCTTTCGCGTCGCCGCCGATAGCGAATGAGTTCCGCCCCATTGAGCTACTGAGGTGGTCCCACGTTCCCGGACAGCGTGGCGGCATTGCTATGCTTGACCCTGTTTCCTTTACGCCTTCAACTTGATCCGCTCGCCGCCGTGGGCTTCGTGGGAGGTCCGAGGCTCGCCTCCATTTGCGCCGTATCGAGCACCCGCTCACCCGCCCAGACCCCAACCATCGCGAAGCCCCGGTCGAGCGCGGCGCGCACCAAGCGCGCGGCGACCGAGGCCTGCGTGGAGGAACTGGCGCCGAGTGAAAAACGCCAAATCGATCTGGCGATATCTTTTTTCAGCGCACCCGGCGTGCGCAAGCGGATGCCTGCGTGATGATGGTCCTCGTTACACCAGGTGAAGAAGCGACGGCAGAAGGTGCGCGCCTCGTCGATGGTTTGGAAGCGTTTTGGGAACTCTGGCTGGTATTTCAGGGTCTTGAAGTGGGCCTCCGAG
>Ga0210024_1000269_pt1 | contig 45868 bp, 39 predicted proteins | sample CryGeymeta201525_FD_183988 | JGI IMG/M metagenome (GOLD analysis project Ga0210024, IMG submission 183988) | Groundwater microbial communities from Crystal Geyser aquifers in Utah, USA - Crystal Geyser metaG 2015-25 (SPAdes) (version 2) | ecosystem: Environmental > Aquatic > Deep subsurface >...
ACAAAAACCTACGCCTAGATCGCATTTGATTGCGGTCTGACTTGGTTTACTGTGGTGTTGTGATTTTCAACTGTCAATGAAAAAAACAGATGAAAATCAAGCGTTTACATCGACAATCGCTGAAAATTTAATTGGTTATAAATGCGGGTGTAGTTCAATGGCAGAACGGCAGCTTCCCAAGCTTCATACGAGAGTTCGATTCTCTTCACCCGCTCCACTGGCCATTTCTTTGGTCAGTTCCTGCACACGGCTGTGTCGCACGATAACGGTCTTGCCAGGCAAACGTTAACCAGAGCGGCAGGTGACTATCGCCCCCATGAAAACCTTTTCAATACTCGTCGTATGCACCGACAACCTGTGCCGCAGCCCCACGGCTGAAGAGGTCATTCGCCAAACAGCCATCAAGAATGGTCTCGCGGGTCGGATACAGGTGGCATCGAAAGCCACCCACGACCTGAACGCGGAAGAGCCGATTGACTATCACGCCCAAAAACACGCAATGCGCCGTGGTTATGACCTCTCGAATCTCAGGGTCAGGCTGGTCCAACCCGAGGACTTTGAACACTTTGACCTGATTCTGGTGATGGAAGAAAACAATCTGCTGACGTTGCGCATGCGCTGCCCGCCAGAGCACCAACACAAACTGGACTACTTCACGGCTTATTGCAGCACTCCGGTCGAGCAGGATGTGCCCGACCCGTTCTATGGCAAGGAGGATGATTTTGAACGGATGCTCGACATTGCGGAAGATGCCAGCGATGGATTGATGCGGCATGTCAGGGCGCAGGTACGACACTGATTGGACGGCGGCGAGATCAATCAGAGTAGGATCAAACAAATTTCACGCACCAAAAAACAGACCAAAACTCATGAAAAAAAAGCAAGTCAGCTTACCAAAACGCAAAAATAAAGTTGCGGCGGTCACCATGACTAAGGCCGAGGCGCTTGAAATCCAGGCTAGGCTGGTCACAATCTACGCCCCACTGTGTGCGAACCTGGCCGAAAAGGTTGCCGCCATCACGACGGCAGACAAGCTAGAAGACGATATGGCCTACGACACCGACACCATCAACGAGCACATCCCCCGAGGCAAGGCTATTGAGCATATTTGCAGCGCAGAATTTGGCGGCGACTTACTTGCTGTGGCGCGACTGCTCGACAACAGCCTCCTGTGAAACGCAACTTTGATGTGCCAGTGCTGAAACGCACCAAATAAAAAACCCCGTAAACTTAACATTCACGGGGTTTTTTTGCTACCAAATTTGGTAGGCGCGATTGGACTCGAACCAACGACCCCCACCATGTCAAGGTGGTGCTCTAACCAGCTGAGCTACGCGCCTGTGGGTCTCAAAACAGAACGAAAGTATAGCTGCAATATTGCGCCGATCTGCGTTCGCAAGACCAAAAAATCACCGGAAACGCTTGCGCCATAATTGACGTTTACGTTAACGTCAATCATTTTTGGAGAAGCACATGGAGATTTCAGGCAAGGTATTCATCGTGACCGGCGGCGCGTCGGGCTTGGGCGAAGGCACGGCGCGCATGCTCGCCAGCAAGGGCGCCAAGGTCGTCATTGCCGACATGCAGTCGGATAAAGGCGAGGCTGTGGCACAGGCCATTGGCGGCGCGTTTGTCGAGTGCAACGTTCGCAGCGAGGCCGATGGCCAGGCTGTGGTGGCGCGCGCCACAGGCTTGGGCAAATTGATGGGGTTGGTGAACTGTGCCGGCATTGCGCCGGCCGAGAAGACCATTGGCAAAACCGGCCCGCACGACCTAGCCCTGTTTGGCAAATGCATCCGTGTCAACCTGATCGGTAGTTTTAACATGATCCGCCTGTGCGCCGATGCCATGAGCCAAAATGCGCCCGAAACCACGGGCGAGCGCGGCGTGCTGATCTCAACCGCCTCGGTGGCGGCGTTTGACGGCCAGATTGGACAGGCCGCCTACAGCGCCTCCAAGGGCGGCATTGTTGGCATGACGCTGCCGATTGCCCGCGACCTGGCGCGTAACGGCATTCGCAACATGACGATTGCGCCCGGCATTTTTGGCACGCCCATGTTGTTTGGCTTTCCGCAGGAAGTGCAGGACGCGCTGGCGGCCAGTGTGCCGTTTCCGTCGCGCCTGGGCACGCCGCAGGACTACGCCAAGCTGGCCGTGCACATTTTTGAGAACGACATGCTCAACGGCGAGGTGATCCGCCTTGACGGCGCGATTCGAATGGCGCCGCGCTGACCGGCCGCGACAGGTTCGGCCGCCGGGTTTCTACAATCCGGCCATGTCCATCCCCCAGACTTTTGTTCAGGAATTGCTCGCCCGCGCCGACGTGGTGGAAATCGTCGGCCGCTATGTGCAGCTCAAAAAGGGTGGCGCCAACTTCATGGGTCTGTGCCCGTTTCACAGCGAAAAGTCACCCTCTTTTTCAGTCAGCCCGACCAAGCAGTTCTACCACTGCTTCGGCTGCGGCAAAACCGGCAACGCCATCAGTTTTTTGATGGAGCACGCGGGCATGAGCTTTGTCGAGGCGGTACACGACCTGGCTCAACAATTCGGCTTGAAGGTGCCCGAGGACGACGCCAGCCCGCAGGACCGTGCCCGCGCTGCCGAGCAGCGGCAAAAGCAAAGCACACTCGGCGAGGTGCTGGAGAAAGCGGCCAAGGCGTATCAAAAAAGTCTCAAAGGGTCCGAGCGTGCCGTTGCTTATTTCAAGGGCCGCGGCCTGTCTGGGCGAATCGCCAAGCAGTTCGGCCTGGGCTACGCGCCCGAGGGCTGGCACGGTTTGGCCAGCGTATTTCCCAATTACGACGACCCGCTGCTAGTTGAAAGCGGTTTGGTGATCCTGAGCGAAGACCAAGGCCAGGAGGCCAGGCGCTACGACCGCTTTCGTGACCGGGTGATGTTCCCAATTCGCAACATCAAGGGCGAGTGCATCGGCTTTGGCGGTCGCGTGCTCGGCGACGACAAGCCCAAATACCTCAACTCTCCCGAAACGCCGGTGTTCAGCAAGGGGCGCGAACTCTACGGCTTGTTCGAGGCGCGCAACGCCTTGCGCGAGCTTGGGTTTGCGCTGGTGACCGAAGGCTACATGGACGTGGTGGCACTGGCGCAACTGGGCTTTCCCAATGCCGTCGCGTCGCTGGGCACGGCCTGCACGGCGGAGCATGTGCACAAGCTGTTTCGCTTCACCGATGCGGTGGTTTTCAGCTTTGACGGCGACAGCGCGGGCCGGCGCGCGGCGCGCAAGGCGCTCGATGCCGCGCTGCCGCTGGCCACCGACGTGCGCTCGGTCAAGTTTTTGTTTTTGCCGCCTGAACACGACCCTGACAGCTTTATACGCGAGCACGGCAAGGATGCCTTTGCCCGCTACGTCAGCGAGGCCGTGCCGCTGAGCCGTTTTTTGATCGACGCCGCGCGCGATGGCTGCGACCTGCACAGCGCCGAGGGCCGCGCGCACTTGGCCAGCAACGCCAAACCGCTGTGGGAACTGCTGCCCGCGGGCGCCCTCAAGCAACAGCTGCTGACCGAGATTGCCGATCTGGTGCAGCTCAACGCGCGCGAGCTCAATGACATCTGGCACCCTGCGCTGGCCAGGGCCAAGGTCAAACGCGAGCGTTATGATCTAAACTTCAATGAAAGTCGCCCCGCTGAAGCGTACAAAGGCTACCGCGCCAAAACGCCCAGAGGCCAAAACAGTCAACACATCTCTGGCAGCCGACTGCCAGCCAGCCGCGCCGACCATGCCGCGCGCATCCTGCTCGACAACATGGCGGCGCTGGCGTCGCTGTCAGCCGAAGACCATACCCTGCTGTGCGGCTTGGCGGCGCCGCATGGGCCGCTTTTTTCGTGGCTTGAGGGCCAACTCCATGAACACGGCCCTATGCCTTGGGCAGCTTTGCGCGAGGGACTGCGCGGACACGAGAGCGAGAACTTCGCCTGCAAGCTCATGGCTGGCTACGAGTTGGGTGCAGAAGAGGACAACGGCGAAGAGCGTGTTGAACTGCGTCATTTGATTAACCGCATGCTGATCGAACACCTCAAAACCGAAGAAACCGGGGCGATCGAAGCTGCCAAAACGGACCCCAGTGCCCTGCAACGCTACCGCGAACTGCAGGCGCGGCGCTTGCTGTTGGAGTCGGCCACCTGAATCCCCAGCGCCTGTCGGGTTGATCGCAAAATGTATAATCCGACTTTTGTTGACAAGCGCGACAGCAACACCTCCGGGCCCGGCCAATTGATGACACATTTTTCATCCGGCCAACTTACCGCAAGGACTGCATTCCAAATGTTCGCCCACCTTGCTTGTCCGACCAGGTTCACCCCTCGTCCTGCCCAACGCTGGCTGCAAAAGCGTAAGCCCACTCTGCTGTTACTGTTTTTGAGGTGCCATCATGACTGCTGCCAAGCCAACCAAACCTGCCGCATCCGAAACGCAGGCCAGCGTTGCTGCCAAACCTGCCAAATCTGTGATCGCGGCCAACCCCGCCATTTCCACTGCCAAACCGAAAGCCGCACCTGTGACCGTCTCCAAAAGCAAACCCAAAGCCATTTCCGAAGATAAAAAAGACGCCGTCAAAACGGTTGAACCTGTCGAGAAAAAGAAAACTGTAAAAGCAGCGGCAACCGCCGCTCCCGCCAAGGCTGCGGCAAAGCGCGCACCCAAAGCGAAAGCTGTCAAGGCGGGTAAAAAAGGCGAGGACAACGATGTCGACATGAGCGACATCGAAGACGACCTGGTCGGTGAACCCGAAGTGGTGGAAGTCACAGCCGAAAAGGTCAAGCCGCTGCGCATGAAAATCAGCAAGGCCAAAGAACGCGCCTTGATGAAAGAGTTTGGCCTGGACGAGACCGTGTTGTCCGAAGACGATCTGAACAAGCGCCGCCTGAGCCTCAAGGCACTGATCAAGCTCGGCAAAACTCGCGGCTACCTGACGCACGGCGAGATTTCCGATCACCTGCCCGACAAGCTGGTTGACGCCGAAACCATGGAAGTGGTGGTGTCCATGCTCAACGACATGGGTGTGGCCGTGTACGAACACACGCCCGATGCCGAAACCTTGCTACTCAACCAGAATGGCCCCACCGCCGCCACTGAAGAGGAGGCTGAAGAAGAAGCCGAAGCTGCCCTGAGCACGGTGGACAGCGAATTTGGCCGTACCACCGACCCGGTGCGCATGTACATGCGCGAGATGGGTACGGTCGAACTGCTCACGCGTGAGGGTGAAATCGAGATCGCCAAGCGCATTGAAGGCGGTCTGATGGCCATGATGGAGGCCATTTCGGCCTCACCCGCAAGCGTTGTTGAAATCCTCCAGCTGGGTGAAGACATCCGCAGCGACAAGGTGGTGATCACCACCATCGTCGATGGCTTCACCAACCCCAACGAGGCCGACGACTACGTGGCCGAAGAAGACTTTGACGAATTTGACGCCGACGATGACGACGACGGCAACGGCGGCTCCAAGGCCCTGACCAGGAAGCTCGAAGAACTCAAAAAAGAAGCCATGAGTCGCTTTGACCGCTTGCGCGAGTACCACGAAAAAATTCTCAAGACCTACGAGAAGGAAGGATATGGCACGCCGGTCTACCTAAAAACACAAAAGCTGTTGTCAGATGAGCTGATGTCGATCCGCTTCACTGCCAAAACCATCGAAAAACTGTGCGACATGGTGCGTGGTCAGGTCGATGAAGTGCGCAAAAAAGAGCGCGAACTGCGCCGCATCATTGTCGACAAATGCGGCTACCCGCATGAGCAGTTCATTGCCGAGTTCAGCGGCCGCGACAAGCACCATCACAAGGTACCCAGCCATTTGCTCGACCTGAAGTGGATCGAAAAGCATGCCGCCGCAGGCAAGTCGTGGAGCGCGGTGATGGGTCGCAACATCCCGCCAGTGCAGGAGTTGCAGCAGGGTCTGATGAACTTGCAAACCAAGGTAGTGGTGCCACTGGATCAGCTCAAGGACATCAACAAACGCATGAACGAGGGCGAATACGCTTCACGCGCAGCTAAAAAGGAAATGATCGAGGCCAACCTGCGGCTGGTCATTTCCATCGCCAAGAAATACACCAACCGCGGCCTGCAATTCCTCGATTTGATTCAAGAAGGCAACATCGGCCTGATGAAGGCGGTGGACAAATTCGAATACCGGCGCGGCTACAAATTCTCGACCTACGCCACCTGGTGGATTCGTCAGGCCATCACGCGCTCAATTGCTGATCAGGCGCGCACCATTCGTATCCCGGTGCACATGATCGAAACCATCAATAAGATGAACCGCATCAGCCGCCAGCACTTGCAAGAGTTTGGCTTTGAGCCCGATGCCTCGGTACTCGCCGAGCGCATGGAAATCCCTGAGGACAAGATCCGCAAGATCATGAAGATAGCCAAAGAGCCGATCTCGATGGAAACGCCCATCGGCGACGACGACGACAGCCACCTGGGCGACTTCATCGAAGATGGCGCCAACACGGCACCCATGGAAGCCGCCATGCAGGCTGGCCTGCGCGACGTGGTCAAGGATATTCTTGACAGTCTGACGCCGCGCGAAGCCAAGGTGCTGCGCATGCGTTTTGGCATCGAAATGACCAACGATCACACCTTGGAAGAAGTGGGCAAGCAGTTTGACGTGACGCGTGAGCGTATTCGTCAAATTGAAGCCAAGGCGCTGCGCAAACTCAAGCACCCGAGCCGCTCCGACAAGCTGCGCAGTTTTACTGACAACTTGTAAGCTGCGCGGACGAGGTGGCAGCGGTGCGCGTCAAACGTCGTGGCCTGCTGCTGGGTGCAAGTGCTGGTGCCGCCGCAACCGCCATTGGGCTCACTAACTGGTGGCAGACCGGGCAGGCCGATGGCGTGCCGCGGGGTTCGCCCGTGGCCGTCGATCTGCAAGACCTGCCCACAGGCAAACTGCTGACCCTGAACTGGCAAGACAAGCCAGTCTGGGTGCTGCGTCGCTCGCCAACTGAGCTTGCTGCGCTGGCCGGTCATGAGGCGCTGCTGACCGATGCTGACTCACAACACTCGGTGCAGCCGCCAGCTTGCCGCAACCGGCACCGCTCGCTCAAGCCAGATATTTTTGTTGCCGTGGGCCTGTGCACGCATCTGGGCTGCACACCGCAGTTGCGCGGTGCCGACGGCTTCACCTGCCCTTGCCATGCGTCGCACTACGACCTGGCCGGACGCGTTTTCAGGGTCGGCCCGGCACCGGCCAACCTGGTGATTCCGGCTTACCACTTTGCCTCGGATAACCGTCTGATGATCGGCACCAGCGCCTGAAAACCGTTTTGCCAGGCTGAAATTTGCACCCTCGATTTTCAACAAGTCATACAATTTAAAAAATCTTCATACGATCAGCTCCAAACCCTATCCAATCGAGATGTCCTCATGCACATGGCCGATGCCCTACTCTCACCCGCCGTCGGCGCGGCATTTTGGTTGGTCTCGGGGACCACGCTGGCATGGAGCGCGCACCGCCTGAAATCTTCTGAACGCGACGACCTGGTGCCGCTGATGGGCGTGCTGGGTGCTTTTGTTTTTGCCGCACAAATGATCAACTTCAGCATTCCTGGCACCGGCTCCAGTGGCCACATGGTGGGTGGGCTGCTCCTTTCTATTTTGCTGGGTTCACCGGCGGCATTGATCGTGATTGCATCGGTGCTGACGGTGCAATCACTGTTTTTTGCCGATGGCGGCCTGCTGGCGCTGGGTGCCAATCTGTTCAACATGGGGGTGATGAGTTGCCTGGTGGCTTACCCCCTGATTTACCGCACGCTGATGCCGCGCTCCGGTGTTCTGCCCAGCGCCAGACGCATGGCGTGGGCGGCCGTCATCACCAGTGTGGTGGGGCTGCAATTGGGTGCTTTGGGCGTGGTGTTGCAAACCCAGCTGTCGGGCATCAGCAGCTTGCCTTTGGGTGCGTTTTTGTGGCTGATGCAGCCGATTCATCTGGCCATTGGACTTGGTGAAGGGCTGGCTACCGCTGCGTTGTTGGTCTTCATCCGGCAAGCCCGGCCCGATTTGCTGATGTCCGGCGCAGCAATAGGCGCAGCGCGTGCCTCAAAGGCTGTGGCTGCAGGCTTTGGTGCTGCAGCAGTGGTGGTGGCGGGTGCGCTGTCGTGGTTTGCATCGAGCCAACCGGATGGACTGGAGTGGTCGATTGAACACGTCACCGGCCAAACCCAAGTGGTAAACAACGCATCAGACCTGCACCAGCGGCTCTCAAACTGGCAGACGGCTACCGCATTGTTCAAGGACTACACCCTCAATTTTCAAGAGAAATCGGCTGCTAGCCCAGGTGAATCCTCCATCACTTCATCAAAATCAATAGCGGAGCCGGCTTGGCCAGCGGTTGATGCTGGCACGTCCCTGGCTGGGGTGGTGGGCGGCCTGTTGACGCTGTGTCTGGTCTGGGCGGTGGCTTACTGGCTGCGCCGTCGTGTCGCCCGTGTCAAGTGAGCCACATTCGCACCGCGCTGCATGATTGGGAGTCGCTGGACGCACTGGCGAGCCAAACCTCGTGGCTATCGAAGCTGGACGCGCGCGCCAAAGTTCTGGTGACCTTGGCGTTCATCGTCTGCGTGGTGTCGTTTGACCGCTACACGGTAGCAGCCCTGCTGCCGCTGGCGCTGTTTCCGGTGCTTATGGCGAACTTGGGCGACCTTCCCGGGCCGCTGATCCTGCGCGGGGTCATGCTGGCTTGCCCCTTTGCGGTGATGCTGGGCATGTTCAACCCCGTATTTGACCAGCGCGTCATGGTCACCGTGGCAGGGCTGGGCATCAGCGGCGGCTGGGTGTCGTTTGCTTCCATTCTGATCCGCTTTACCCTGACCGTGGCAGCCGGGCTGATTCTGGTAGCCAGCACAGGGTTCGCTCCCCTGTGTGCGGCCCTGCGCCGCATGGGCGTTCCAGAATTGTTCACCACCCAGTTGCTACTGCTGCACCGCTACGCACGGGTGTTGGCCGATGAAGCGTCACGCATGAGTTTGGCACGTGAACTGCGCGCCAACGGTCAGGCCATGGCGCTGCCCGTTTATGGCGCGCTGCTTGGGCACTTGCTGTTGCGCAGCCTGCAGCGCGCACAGCGCATACATCAGGCCATGCTGGCACGCGGCTTCAATGGCCAACTGACTCAACACGCCTCTCACCTTTGGCAGACGCGCGACACCTGGTTCACCCTCACTTGCCTCAGTGGCTTGGTGCTGGCGCGGTGGTTGGACCTGCCATACGCTTTGGGACAACTTGTGTTGGGCATCTGGCAATGAGCACGGCAGCCATCGAAGTCGAGGCACTGGTCTACGCTTACCCTGACGGTCAGAGCGCCTTGCGGGGCGTGAACTTCTGCTTGCAAGTCGGTGAAACCGTGGGCTTGATCGGCAGCAACGGCGCAGGCAAGTCGACCTTGCTGCTGCATCTCAATGGTGTGCTCAAAGGCAGCTCGGGTGAAGTCCGGGTGCACGGCTTGAGCGTCAATGCGGCGCATTTGCTGGAAGTGCGCCGCCAGGTGGGCATGGTGTTTCAAGACCCGGACGACCAGTTGTTCATGCCCACCGTGCAGGAGGATGTGGCGTTTGGACCGCTCAACCTGGGCTGGCCACAAGACCAAGTGCAAAGCAGCGTGCTGCAAGCACTGGCCACCGTCGGCGCGGCGCACCTGGCCGCGCGCGCACCCTACCGTCTTTCGGGTGGCGAAAAACGCGCTGTGGCCATTGCCGGTGTGTTGGCCATGATGCCTCGAGTGATCGTGATGGATGAACCCAGCGCCGGTCTGGACCCGGCCGCACGGCGGCGCTTGATACACCTGTTGAGAGGCCTTGAACTGACCCAGCTGATTGCCACCCACGACCTCGATTTGGTACAGGACTTGTGCAGCCGGGTGCTGGTGATGCGTGAAGGCCTAGTAGTGGCGGACGGCTCACCCGATGCAATTTTTGCCGATGCCGAGCTTCTGAAACGCTGCCACCTTGAGTTACCACTGAGTATGCAGCGGCGCACATGAATTCTGTGACAGTCAACTCAGGTTTTGGGCTTGAGGTGAACATGTGCTGCATCCACCGGATCACGCCCCTGTGAATAAACACGATCGTGCGGGTGCGCGTGGCCACCCTGTAGGTCAACCGCCACCACATTGAGTTGCCCATGGCGCACGCCACGCTGCGCCATCAAGGCGTCTGAAAAGATGCGCACTGCTTTTGTTTCACCCCGCAAAATCACACTCTCCAGGCAATTGTCATGATCCAGGTGCGCATGCAGGGTGGCCACGGTCAGGTCATGCTGGTCATGTTGCAAAGCGGTTAGTCGCTCGGCCAAATCGCGCTCATGGTGGTTGTACACATACGACAAATTGGCGACGCAATGCCCGTCGGGGCTCCGGGCGGTACGCGCAGCCTCCAGGTGCGAGCGCACCAGATCGCGCACCGCCTCCGAGCGATTTTTGTAACCGCGCTCGGCAATCAGGCGGTCAAATTCGAGCGCCAGCGCGCTGTCAATGGAAATGGTGATGCGCTCCATGCGGCTCTCCTGTGGACTAAGACGTGAACGTGCCATTGGTTAGTTGACTGGCTATTTACTAACCGATTGAAAGCTTGACTTGCCTCAAAAAATTCGGGTTAACCCTTGAATTCAAGCCCAAAACAAGTCTTTTCAGGTTGGCCCGCAACTTGCAAAACATCATGGGATTGGGTCACTGCATGGCCTGACTATACGAGGAGACAACATGGGTAATATGAGCGACATTTTTGAGCTTGGACGCGATGCCTTGCAAGGCATTGAAAGCCGTCTTGGCATGACACGACGCGACTACCTGCAGTTTTGCGCCACGCTAGCGGTCACCATGGGCTTGCCCAAGGGGGCAGACGCCGCGGTGGCCAAAGCCATTGAGTCGGCCCAGCGGCCGTCGGTGATCTGGCTGCACTTTCAGGAGTGCACCGGTTGCTCAGAATCGCTGTTGCGCGCCGAGCACCCGACGCTTGAAAAGCTCATCCTCGATGTGATCTCACTCGATTACCACGAGACCCTCATGGCCGCCGCAGGCCACCAGGCCGAAGCCGCCCGCAAGTCGGCCATGGCTGCCCACAAGGGTAAATATGTGCTGGTGGTTGAGGGCGCGATTCCGGTCAAGGACAACGGTATTTACTGCAAGATTGGCGGCACCAGCGCCATCGATCTGCTCAAGGAATGTGCTGCCGATGCCGCCGCCGTGATTGCCATTGGCTCGTGTTCGTCATGGGGTGGTATGCCGTCATCCGGCGGCAACCCAACCGGCGCCTCCAGCGTGGGTGAGGTGTTGGGCAAACCAGTGGTCACCATCCCCGGTTGCCCACCCAACCCCTACAACTTTTTGGCTACCGTAGTGCACTTTTTGACCTTTGGCAAGCTGCCCGATGTCGACAAATTGGGCCGTCCCAAGTTTGCCTATTCGCGCCTGATCCACGAGCACTGCGAGCGCCGCGCCCACTTTGATGCAGGCCGCTTTGCCATGCAGTTTGGCGATGCCGGTCACCGTCAGGGCTATTGCCTGTACAAGCTGGGCTGCAAGGGGCCAGAGACCTACGCCAACTGCTCCACCATCGGCTTTGGCGATGCGGGTGAAAACAATTGGCCCGTGGGCTGCGGTCACCCCTGCATTGGCTGCACCGAAAAGGGCGTGGGCTTTACCAAACCGATTCACCAGGTAGCCACCGTCATCAACATCGTGCCGCCGCAGCAATACCCGCGCATCGTCGAAGAAAACGGCAAAGGGGCGAGCTTTGCGGCTGCCGCCGCGCTGGCGGCGTTGGCCGGGGCAGCAGCAGGCGGCGCGGCGATGTTGGCGCGCAATTTGGGCGCATCACACAAAATGGCCGAGGCAGAACAGGCCAATGCTGGCAGCACGACCACAGACAAGAGTGAGGTCTGACCATGGCCTCGCGTCGTCACTTTCTCAAGGGTGCGCTGGCCGGTGGGGCCGCCTTGGCGGGTGCCACATTGGCCCCAGAAGCCTGCGCCCGCGACACCCACACCCGCCCGGCCGAGGGCTTGGGTCTGCTTTACGATGCCACTTTGTGCATTGGCTGCAAAGCCTGCGTGGCCGCCTGCAAAGAGGCCAACGGCAATCCACCTGAGTTTTCAACTGAAGACCAGCTCTGGGACACGCCGCTTGACACCTCAGGCTACACCTTCAACATCATCAAGATGTACCGCAACGGCACCATGCAAACCAAAGACGCCGAGGTCAATGGCTTCTCGTTCATGAAGACCTCGTGCATGCACTGTGCCGATCCGTCGTGCGTGTCAGCCTGCCCGGTCTCGGCCATGGTCAAAGACCCGATCACCGGCATCGTGTCGTATGACCCTGCCATCTGTGTCGGTTGCCGCTACTGCGTGGTGGCCTGTCCGTTTGGCATCCCCAAGTACCAATACGACTCGCCCACTGGCAAGATCGGCAAGTGCGAGCTGTGCCGCCACCGCTATGCCGACGGCCATTATTCAGCCTGTGCCGAGGTCTGCCCAACCGGCGCCACGCTGTACGGCAAAACCGCAGACTTGCTGGCCGAGGCCAAGCGCCGCATCGCCCTGGCGCCTGGCAGCCGCACCAGCTATCCGCGCGGCAAAATTGGCGGGCCGGACCAAAGCTATGAAGCGCCGGTGGGCAACTACCTGCAGCATGTGTATGGCGAGCACGAATACGGCGGCACCCAGGTGCTCAAACTCTCTGCGGTCAACTTTCAAAAAGTCGGCATGCCCGACCTGCCCGCCAAGTCATCGGCGGCCACGTCCGAGACCATTCAGCATTCGCTCTACGGCGGACTGGTGCTGCCGGTGGTGGCTCTGGGAGCGCTGAGCTTTATCGCCAAACGAAATGTCAAACCTGATGACGATGCAGCCGCAAGTGATCACAAGGAGGAGCAATCATGAGTGCACATGCCCACGCCGCACCCGCACCGGTCGGCGGTAATTTACTCAACGCTGTCACCCTGGTGTGCGGTGTGTTGATCGCCATCATGGCGGCCATCTTGCTCACCCGTTTTATTTTTGGCTTGGGCAGTGTCACCAACATCAACGACGGCTACTCCTGGGGCATCTGGGTGGTGGTTGATGTGATGATCGGCTCGGCGCTTGCCTGCGGCGGCTTTTCGGTGGCGCTGCTGGTCTATATCTTTAATAAAGGCCAATACCATCCGCTGGTACGACCCGCGTTGCTGGCCAGCCTGTTTGGCTACACCCTGGCCGGCACCGGCATCTTTGTCGACTTGGGGCGCTGGTGGAATTTTTGGCACATCTTCTGGCCCAGCTATTCCAACCCCAACTCGGTGATGTTTGAGGTGGCGGTGTGCGTCACGGCTTACATCGTGGTCATGTGGATTGAGTTCTCGCCCGTGTTCCTTGAAAAGCTCGGCATGAAAGACGTGCGCCAAAAGCTCAACAAGCTGCTGTTTTTCTTCATCGCTCTGGGCGTGTTGTTGCCCATGATGCACCAGTCGTCGTTGGGCACCATGCTGGTGGTGATGGGCAGCCAGGTTAACCCGCTGTGGCAAACCCCGCTGCAACCGGTCATCTACCTGCTCACGGCCATCGTGATTGGCTATGGTGTGGTGCTGTTTGAGTCGTGTGTGGCGGCCGCGTCTTACCGGCGCAGCATCGAGGTGCATTTGCTTGACCCACTGGCCAAAATCATGCTGGGTGTACTGGCGCTGTACTTGGTGGTGCGGCTGGTCGACTTGACGGTGCGCGGTGCCTGGGGTGGCGCATTTGAATTCAGCGGCATCGCGGTCTCGTTCTGGATCGAAAACCTGGCATTTCTGGCCCCGTTCATCCTGATTGGCAGCACCCAAGCCCGACGCAACCCGGCCAACCTGTTTCTAGCGGGTATTGCCATCATGGTCGGTGGCGTGTTGCTTCGGCTCAACGGTTTTTTGATCGGCTACGGGCACCACACCGGCACGGGTTGGAGCTACTTTCCGTCGATCTACGAAATCATGGTGACTACGGGCTTTTTTGCCATCGAGGTACTGGGCTACATCATCATCACCCGGCGTTTTCCCGTATTGCCGCGTGAAGACGCACGCGCAACAATTTAAAGCGTTGTGAACAACGCTCATTCAAGAATTATCTAGGAGACATTACATGGCACAACGCATCACCATCGACCCCATCACCCGCATTGAGGGGCATCTGCGCATTGACGTGGACATCAACGGCGGCAAGGTCAACAAGGCCTGGTCGTCTGGCCAGATGTGGCGTGGGGTAGAGCTGATCTTGCTGGGCCGCGACCCGCGCGATGCCTGGACCATCACCCAGCGCATTTGCGGCGTCTGCACCACGGTGCACGCCATCTGCTCGGTGCGCGCCGTTGAGAACGCGCTCAACCTGGAGATTCCGCTTAACGCCCAGTACATCCGCAATATCATCATCACGGCGCACGCGGTACACGATGCCATCGTGCATTTTTATCACCTCTCCGCGCTGGACTGGGTCGATGTGGTGTCTGCCCTCAAGGCCGACCCGGACAAAACCGCCGTGCTGGGCGAGAGTCTGTCAAGCTGGCACCTCAACAGCAAACACGAGATGCGCCGCGTGCACGAACGCCTGAAAGGCTTTGTCAACGGCGGTCAGCTTGGCATCTTTACCAACGGCTACTGGGGTCACCCGGCCATGAAGCTCTCGCCCGAAGTGAACCTGCTGGCGGTATCGCACTACCTGCAAGCGCTGGAAGTGCAGCGCAAGGCCAACAAGATTGTGGCCATTTTGGGCTCCAAAACGCCGCATATTCAGAATGTGGCGGTGGGCGGCGTCGCCAACCCGCTGGCCACGGACTCTGAAGCCGTGTTAACGGTCGAACGCCTGATGGCGATCAAGGGCTACATCGACGACCTGGCCGACTTTGTCAAAAACGTTTACCTGGTCGATGTAGCCGCCGTGGGCGCTTTCTACCCCGAGTGGACCAAAATTGGCAAAGGCATTACCAACTACCTGTCAGTGCCTGACATTCCCCTGGACACCAAGGGCACGCAGTTTGCCTTCCCCGGCGGTTACATCCCCGGCGGCGATTTGAGCAAGCGCAAAGCCATTACCAGTTTCCATGACGAATATTGGCAAAAAGGCGTTGAGGAATCGGTCAAGCACTCTTGGTACAACTACGCGGATGCCAAGTCGCTGCACCCGTACAAAGGAGAGACCACGCCCAACTACACCGACTTCAAGGACGATGCCAAATACTCCTGGCTCAAGTCGCCCACCTTTTATGGCGAGGTGGCGCAGGTTGGGCCACTGGCGCGCGTGTTGAACGGCCTGGCTGCCGGGCACGAACCCACCACCAAATACGCCACCGCCGCGCTCGACACCGTGTCAGCCCTGGCCAAGACCAAGATCGGCCTGGACGCGATGCACTCCACCATTGGCCGCCACGCCGCCCGTGCCATCACCTGCTGCATGAATGTCGATACCCTGGCCGACCAGTGGACGCTCTTGCTGACCAACATGGGCAAGGGCGACATGGCAACCTTCAATGCGCCAGTGTTCCCCAAAGGCGAGTCGATGGGCGTGGGTTTTCATGAGGCACCGCGCGGCGCGCTGTCGCACTGGGTGGTGATTGACAACGGCAAGATCAAAAACTACCAATGCGTGGTGCCCTCCACCTGGAACGCCTGCCCGCGCAACGACAAAGACGAGCCCGGGCCGTACGAAGCCTCACTGGTGGACACCCCCATTGCCGATCCGGAAAAGCCACTGGAAGTGCTGCGCACCATCCACTCGTTTGACCCCTGTATCGCTTGCGCCATCCACCTGACCGACCCAAAAAGCGGCGCAGCGTTTTCAGTCAAGGCGGTCTAGGTGGGCGCTGTCGTTTTAGGCATCGGCAACACCATTCTGAGCGATGAAGCGGCCGGAGTGCGCGCTGTCGAGGCGCTGGAAAAGGCTTACCGCATGCCCGCTGATGTGCTACTGATCGACGGCGGCACCTCGGGCATGGAGATGATCGAAGACCTCTCAAACCTTGACTTTTTGCTGGTGCTGGACGTGGTGTTGACCGATGCCGCACCCGGCACGCTGGTCAAAATTGCTGGCGATGAGATTCCGGTTTTTTTCCGCGACAAGCTCTCGCCGCACCAGATCGGTCTGCCCGATGTATTGGCCAGCCTGGAGCTGCTCGGCACTATGCCCAAAGAAATTGTGGTGCTGGGCGTAGAGCCGGTCTCGCTTGAATTGGGCCTGGACATGACGCCCACCGTGGCGGCAGCCGTACCCCAACTGGCGGCCATGGCATTGGCTGAATTGAGCGCGCGCGGCTATGTGCTGGAGCCACTGGCGGCGTCTGCCAAATTGAGTTCGCACGGCCATGTGCTGGAGCCACTGGTGGCTGTGGCTGCTTGAAGGGTAAAAACGATGTGTCTGGCGGCTCCCTCCCTGGTGCTTGAAGTCTCTGATGGCATGGCGCTGACTGAGTGCTTTGGTCAAACGCGTCATGTCAGTCTGCTGCTGATGGACGAGGACGTACAAGTGGGCGACTATGTGCTGATTCAGGCCGGCGGCTTTGCCTTTGAACGCGTCGAGCCCGCGCGCGCGCTGGAGGCGCTGGCCTTGATGCAAAGCCTGATGACCCAGCCCGACGACGCTCGGCGCTGGGGCACCACCGAGATCGCGCCGACATGACGCAGCGCTGGCACACAGTCAACCCTGAAGAAGCTGTGACTGCTGCGTTTTTTCGCATCTGGCAGACCCGCATGGTGGATGTACCGATTTTGAATCCTGCCCTGTCGGTTGAAGCCATTGATTTCCAGCGTTGGCAAGGCCATTGGCTGGGCATGGTGGTCACGCCCTGGTGCATGAGCCTCACGCTGCTGCCCGGCACGGCGCAGGGCTGGGATTCGGTGGGCGTGAACAAGCGCCGCTTTGTGCATTTTCCAGCGGGCGATTTTGCTTTTCTAGGGGGGCAGGAAGATGAACTGGGCGAGTACCAGAGCTGTTCTCTGTTTTCACCGATGAACAAGTTTGGCAGCCAGTTTGAGGCAGTGCAAACGGCGCGGGCTGCACTGATTGGGCTATTGACTGCGCCAGCTGCTGCCACTGCGGCTGCTACCACGGCGCCTGCGTCTGTTCAGGGTAAGGCGGGGGCACCTGCTGCCAAAGTGACTTCGCAACACAAGGTCATGTCGCGTCGTGGCTTTTTTGCGCTGCGCAAGCCATAGACTTTGGTTGCCTTGAAGTCCCCACCTGAATCGCTTTTTGACATGCCTACGCCGTACTCTTTGATCCGCAGCCCGCGTTGTTTAACCCGCAACGTGCATTGGGCGTCCGACTCCGCGAATGTCCCCCGCCTTGATTTGGCAAAACCCCAAGTCCACGCTACGTCGGACACCCAATGCACGCTGCTAGTCGCTGCTCGTCGTTGGTGGATGCATTCGTTTCGGGTTCATGAGCCTGTTAGCCATTAGCCATTAGCCATTAGCCATTAACTTTTACCCGCCACCCAAAGAGACCATCCATGACTGCGATCAAAACATTCAACCAATCTGCCAATGCTGACACCGACCGCGAGCATCAGGTGCAGCTTGATCTGCTTGAAAAGCTCTGCGTTGCGTTGGAATCTGGCACGGATGCCAGCCAAAGCACCGCCTTGCTCACTGAGCTGATCGACTACAGCGAAGCGCATTTCATGTCTGAGGAGTTGCTCATGCGCATGAAAAGCTATGACGACTACGAAGACCATCAAGACGATCACGTGCAAATGCTGGAGGTGCTGCGCGGCTTGGCGACCCAGCTCAACAGCGGTCAGACGGCCCAGGCAACGGGCAAGGCGCGCGATATGCTGGGATTTATCAGCCAGCACATTGCCACCCGCGACAAAAGGCTGGCCGACCATGTGCGGCTTGGACTTTGAAACCATCTGGCTTTAGTTGATATGCATGAAATGTCGCTGGCCGAGGGCGTGCTACAGCTCATTGAAGATGCCGCGCGCAAAGATGCATTTACCAAGGTGACCACCGTCTGGCTGGAAATTGGTCAGCTCTCGGGGGTCGAGCCACAAGCCATGACCTTTTGCTTTGATGCCGTTACACGCGACAGCGTGGCCGAGGGGGCCAAGTTGGAAATCATCGCCACTCCCGGTCAAGGCTGGTGCATGGCCTGCGCCAAAACCGTGCCAATGACGGAGGTCTTTGGCGAGTGCCCGGATTGCGGTGGCTACCAGTTGCAAGTGACCGGCGGCACCGAAATGCGGGTGAAAGAGTTGGAAGTAACATGATGTCGCTGCAAACCATCTGCACCCAGCCCGATACCGCACGCCAACCATGAACAAAGACTTCGTCACTGCGAGCGAAGCGCGGCAGTCCATGCAGTTTGGGGTCATGGATTGCTTCACTGCGTTCGCAATGACGGAATCTGCTGATAGAAAGACAGACCGCAACGTACAAGCGCTGTCCCCAACGGATTAAAACGAGGAGAAATACGATGTGTGTAACCTGTGGTTGTGGTGAAGGTGAAGTCAAAATCGGTGGCGAAGCAGCGCCGCATGCGCATGAGCACGTCCATGCCGATGGCACGCGCCATTCTCATGAGCACCCCCATGATCAAGCGCAGGAACAAATCCATCCGCATACGCACGATCACGATCACGATCACGATCACGATCACGATCACGAGCAAGAGCAAGAGCACAGGCACGAACACACGCATAACGCTGCACCGGCGAATTCGCACGCTCCCGGCATGGCACCCAGTCGCATGGTGCAGATCGAACAAGACATTCTGGCCAAGAACAACGCCTATGCCAGTGCCAACCGGCAAACCTTGGCCGAGCGCGGCATCTTTGCGCTGAACCTGGTTTCCAGCCCCGGCTCTGGCAAAACAACGCTCTTGTGCAAAACCATTGCGCTGCTGGGGTCGCAGCCGGTCGCGGTGATAGAGGGCGACCAGCAGACCAGCCAGGACGCTGACCGCATTCGTGCCACGGGCGCGCAGGCAATCCAGATCAACACCGGCAAAGGTTGTCACCTGGATGCGCACATGGTGGGTCATGCCATGGGCCAGCTCACGCTGGTGGACGACTCGCTCTTGATGATCGAAAACGTGGGAAACCTGGTGTGCCCGGCCGCCTTTGACCTGGGCGAAGCACACAAGGTGGTGATTCTGTCGGTCACCGAGGGTGAAGACAAGCCGATCAAATACCCCGACATGTTCCGCGCTGCCAGCGTGATGCTGCTCAACAAAATCGACCTGCTGCCGCATCTGAGCTATGACGTGGCGGCAGCCATCGCCTATGCGCGCCGCGTTAACCCGCAGATCAAGGTGATCCAGCTCAGCGCCACCAGCGGCGCAGGCATGGACGAATGGCTGGCCTATCTGCGCGCTGGCATGGCGCAAGCCCATGCAGCCAAAGCCCAAACCGTGGCCAGCCTGCAAGCCGAAATCGCGCACCTCAAGGCGCAGCTTCAAGGCCAGGCGCAGACCAGTTCAAGCGCAGCAGCTTGATGGCGGAAGCCAACTTGCTTTCGCAGCGCGTGCGTGTCACCGGCGTTGTGCAGGGCGTGGGGTTCAGGCCGTTTGTCTGGCATCTGGCGCAGAAGTTGGGGCTGAGCGGCTGGGTGCGCAACGATGCCCAAGGGGTTGAAATTCTGGCCCAAGGCAGCGCCACGGCCTTGGCTGAATTGCTGACACACCTGCGCACCGACGCGCCGCCGCTGGCACGGGTAGACGGCGTGCAGGTGCTTGGCATGGTGGCGCAATCCACAACAAGCCACCCCAACACTTGTGAAAATTTGCAGCCAACCACAACTCGCACGGTATTCACCACTTTCAACATCATCCCAAGCCAGTCCGGCCAAGCTGCCAGTGCCATCGGCCCGGATGTAGCGGTGTGCGATGCCTGTCTAAGTGAGCTGTTTGACCCGGCCAACCGACGCTATCGCCACGGCTTCATCACCTGCACCCATTGCGGCCCGCGCTATACCGTGACCCGCGCCCTGCCCTACGACCGGCCACAGACCAGCATGGCCAACTTTCCGTTTTGCCCAGCCTGCGGCCAGGACTACATCGACCCCGCCAACCGGCGTTTTCATGCCGAAACCACCTGTTGCCCGCAGTGCGGCCCGCACCTGCACCTGTCCGATGCGCTGGGCCTGCCCATCGCAGGCGACTCCATCGCCTGCACGCTGGCGCTACTGCGAAGCGGCCAGATTGTGGCCATCAAAGGCCTGGGCGGCTTCCACCTGGCCTGCGATGCGCGCAATGCCGCAGCGGTGGCTAGATTGCGCCTGCGCAAAAGCCGCGATGCCAAACCCTTTGCCGTTATGCTAGCCAACGCTGCCAGCGTGGCGCCTTTTGCCCAAGCAGCCGATACCGAGCGCACCTTGCTCCAAAGCCGCGAGCGCCCCATCGTGCTGCTGCCCACCACGCCAGATTGCGCGGCCGCCCTGCCCGGCATCGCTCCGGGTTTGCATAAATTGGGCGTGATGCTGCCCATCACACCCATCCACTTTTTGCTGTTTCACGAGGCCGCTGGCCGCCCTAACGGCACGGCCTGGCTGGATGAGCCGCAAGCCCTGGTGCTGGTGATGACCAGCGCCAATCCGGGCGGTGAGCCCATCGTGCGCGATACGGCTGAGGCACACACCCGACTGGCAGGTATTGCCGATGCGTTTTTAGACCACAACCGCGACATCCTGGCGCGCTGCGACGACAGCGTGTTGCAGTTGGTAGCCGGCACCAGTCAATTTATCCGCCGCAGCCGTGGCTTCGCACCAGCGGCGATCGCCCTGGCGCAGACCGGGCCGTCGGTGCTGGCCTTTGGCAGCCACCTGAAAAACACCATCTGCGTCACACGCGGCGCTGAGGCCTTTTTGTCGCCCCACATCGGCAGCCTGGACAACGCGGCAAGTTGCCAGTTTCAGGATGAAACCGTGCAGAGCTTGTGCGATTTGCTCGACGTGAAGCCGCACTGGGTGGCGCACGACCTGCACCCTGACGACTACAGCACGCGCGCTGCCATCAACTATGCTGAGCGCCACGGCCTGCCCACGGTGGCGGTGCAACACCACCACGCCCACATCGCCGCCGTGTGTGCCGAACATAACTGGCAACGCCCGCTGCTCGGCTTGGCACTCGATGGTTTTGGCCTGGGCAGCGACGGCACGGCTTGGGGCGGTGAACTGCTGCAAGTGACGGGCGCGCAATGCCAGCGTCTGGGCCATTTGCGTCCGCTACCCCTGCCCGGCGGCGACCGCGCCGCCCGCGAGCCCTGGCGCATGGCCGCAGCCGTGCTGCACGCGCTGGGCCGCCACGCCGAGATTGTTGAAAGGTTTCAAGACCCCGCCGCCAGCACCGTGGCCGCCATGCTGGCACGCTCATTCAACAGCCCGCCCACATCCAGTCTGGGCCGGGTATTTGATGCCGCCGCAGGAATGCTGGGCATCAGCCACACCCAAGCCTACGAGGCCCAAGCCGCCATCCTGTTAGAGCAAGCGGCCACCCAGCACATCCAAACCCACGGCTGGCCCAGCCCGATGCCGGGTGGCTATGTGATCAGCAGCAACGCTGGCATCAGCGCCAGCGCCAGCATCAGCCAGCTTGACCTGCTGCCCGTGCTGGCTGCGCTGAGCAACATGGCCGATCACCAAGCAAACGGCCATATTGGCCAAATCGATCACATCAACCACGCCGCCGCCCTGTTCCATGCCACGCTGCTGGCAGCCCTGACCGAATGGGTGCTACAAGCAGCCAAAACCACAGGGCTGCGCACCCTGGCCTGCGGCGGTGGTTGCTTCCTCAACGCGCTGCTCGCCGGATCATTGCAACAAAACCTGGAACAAAATGGCATCCAGGTGCTGCTGCCGCGACGCACCTCACCCGGGGACGCCAGTATCGCCTTAGGGCAAGCCTGGGTCGCCCTGCATTCTTTGGAGACAACAACATGTGTTTAGCACTACCCGTCAAAGTGATTGAAGTGGGCTGCGGCCCGGACGGCGAACACGCCATGGTTGACTTAGGGGGAGTCAAAAAAGAGATCTCGCTGGCGCTGCTCGACGACGTGCAAGTGGGGGATTACGTCATCTTGCATGTCGGCTACGCCCTATCCAAGCTCGACCCCGAAGAGGCCGAGCGCACGCTGGCGCTGTTCTCAGAGATGTCCGAAGCCACTGAGGCCACACTGTGAAATACATCGACGAATTCCGCGACGGCGAGGTCGCCAAAACCCTGGCGCTCAAAATCGCCAAACTGGCGCAACCCGGGCGCAATTACAGCTTTATGGAATTTTGCGGCGGCCACACGCACGCGATTTCGCGCTACGGACTATCTGACCTGCTGCCATCCAATGTGCGCATGGTGCACGGCCCCGGCTGCCCGGTGTGCGTGCTGCCCATTGGCCGCATCGACATGGCGATTGACTTGGCGCTAAAGCACAACGTGATTGTGTGCAGCTACGGCGACACCTTACGCGTGCCCGCGTCTGAAAGCTTGTCGCTGCTCAAAGCCAAAGCGCGCGGCGGCGACATTCGCATGGTCTATTCCACGCTCGATGCACTGCAAATAGCGCGTGACAACCCGGGCCGTGAGGTGGTGTTTTTTGCCATCGGTTTTGAGACCACCACACCGCCCACGGCGCTGGCCATTTTGCAAGCCGCCCAAGAAAACTTGAGCAACTTCAGCGTGCTGTGCTGCCATGTGCTCACGCCTGCGGCCATCACCCAGATTTTGGAGTCGCCCGAAGTGCGGCAATGGGGCACGGTGCCGATCGACGGCTTTATTGGCCCAGCGCATGTCTCCACCGTGATCGGCAGTCGACCCTATGAATTTTTTGCCGAAGAATACCGCAAGCCGGTGGTCATTGCCGGCTTTGAGCCGCTCGATGTGATGCAGGCCATTTTGATGCTGATCGCCCAGGTCAACGACGGCCGCGCCGAGGTCGAAAATGAATTTTCCCGAGCCGTGAGCCGCGACGGCAACCGCAAAGCGCAAGATCGCGTGGCCGAAGTGTTTGAGCTGCGCCATGAATTTGAGTGGCGTGGCCTCTCGGTGGTGCCCTACTCGGCCCTCAAAATCCGCGAAAAATATGGCACTTTCGATGCCGAGCGCCGTTTCAAAATGGACTACCAATCGGTGCCCGACAACAAGGCCTGCGAATGCGGTGCCATTTTGCGCGGCGTCAAGCGCCCCCAAGACTGCAAGATTTTCGGCACCGTCTGCACCCCAGAAAACCCAATCGGCTCGTGCATGGTCAGCAGCGAAGGCGCCTGCGCGGCGTATTACAGTTACGGCCGCTACAAGGATATGGCGCCACCCGTCAGCAACTCTTTGGTCGCCAGCCGACTCACAGGCGCCGAGGGAAAATAATAATAATGAAAGCAACCGAAGCAAACCTGCTCAAGTTCCTCAGGAAATCACCGCAGTTTGCCATTCCCATCTACCAGAGGAATTACGCTTGGACCAGTGCCCAGTGTCGCCAGCTTTGGTCGGACTTGATGCGTGCTGGCCGCGATGCAACGACCACAGCGCACTTTATTGGCGCCATCGTGTACGTTGAACGTGGTCTGGCTAATGTCACTTGCCCTGAAGCCTTGTTGGTCATTGACGGCCAACAACGTTTAATCACCAGTTCGCTGCTGATTGCAGCCTTGGCAAAGCACTTTGAATCACAAGGACTAGGCGAACTGCTGGACGCTTTTTCTAGCAAGAAACTCCGAAACTACTACCTGCTAAACCCCGACGAAGATGGCGAGCGACATTTCAAACTGATCTTGTCCGAGACAGATAAAGACACCCTGCTGGCTATCCTTCAAAACTCGCCTATGCCCGCGGAGGAAAGCAGTCGCATCGTAGAAAACTACACGTTGTTTCAAGAGTTGATTGCGGCGCACCACAGCGAGATTGAGGCGATCTGCCAAGGCTTGGCTAAGCTGGTTATCGTTGACGTTTCGCTGGACCGTGCGCAAGACAATCCTCAGTTAATTTTTGAGAGCATGAATTCCACTGGTCTTGAACTTAGCCAAGCCGACCTGATCCGCAATTTCATCCTGATGGGACTTGAGACCAAGCTGCAAACCGACCTGTACAAGACGTATTGGCGACCGATGGAAAAAGCCTTTGGTCAATCAGCCTATTTAGTGCACTTTGATGCCTTCATGCGCCATTATCTGACAGCAAAAACCGGTGAAATTCCGAACGTTCGTGAGGTCTATGTGGCCTTCAAAAATTTTGCACGCGGCTTGAAGGGTGACACACGCGACCTGGTTTCAGACATCCATGCGTATGCAACGTACTACTGTGCCATGGCACTAGGCACTGAAAAAGTGTCAGCGCTCAAACAAGCCTTTCATGACTTGCGTGAATTGAAGGTGGATGTTGCATATCCGTTTCTGCTGGATGTGTATCACGACTATAGCTTGAGTCGTCTCACCGCTGAGGAGGTTTTGTGCATTGTTCGTCTTGTGGAAAGCTATGTCTTTAGGCGCGCCATATGCGCCATACCAACCAATTCGCTGAACAAGACTTTTGCAGGCATGAGCCGCTTGCTCAAGAAAGACCGCTATCTGGAGAGCGTTCAAGCAGCACTCCTCATGCTGCCGTCCTACCGCCGATTCCCCACTGATGAAGAATTTTTGCGCGACATCAAGGTGCGGGACCTCTACAACTTTAGAAGCCGTGGCTATTGGTTGCGCCGTCTGGAGAATCATGGGCGCAAGGAGCGTGTGATGGTGGAGGACTACACCATTGAACACATTCTTCCGCAAAACGAGACTCTGTCCAAAGAATGGCAAGCCGAACTGGGGCCTGATTGGCAACGCATTCAACAAGAATGGCTGCACACCCTCGGCAATCTCACTCTGACGGGCTACAACAGCGAGTACAGTGATCATGCTTTTGCTTTTAAGCGTGACAAAGTAATCGACAAAAGCGGTAGCCCTGTAGGCTTTGCCCACAGCCCACTCAAACTAAACCTTGGGCTTGGTCAAATTGCAGTATGGAACGAAGCCGCCATCAAAACCCGCGCTGACGGTTTGTCATTAGAAGCTGCCAAGGTATGGGGTGCACCTCAACTGCCAGCCGACGTACTTGATGCCTACCGTCCTGCTGTAGCTAAGCCTGGCCAACCCTATGCTCTTGCCGACCATCCATACCTGGCATTTGGGCCGTTGCGCACGTTATTTGATACCTTTCGCAAAGCGGTTTTGGCATTAGACCCATGCGTCAGCGAAGAATTTTTGAAGCTTTATGTAGCCTACAAGGCTGAAACCAACTTCGTTGATGTGGTACCGCAAGCCAAGCGCTTGTTGTTGATACTGAATCTCAGCATCGGGGACATAGAAGACCCTAAAGCTTTATGCCGCGATATCTCAAATATTGGGCGCTGGGGCAATGGCAATGTAGAAGTGGGGCTGTCCTCTACCGATGAAATGCCGTATGTGATGGGTCTTGTTCGACAGTCGTTTGACCACCAGATGGGTGATCCGCAAAATGCATGATTTAAGAGAAGCACCAATGAACAAAACAGGTTATTTATTTTGCGCGTGTGAGCATGACTGACTTGACGTCGCGTGTGTCATTACCCAGCGAGTTGCTGGACGCTTTGCGGACGTTGATCCAGCAAGGCCGCCAGAAAGCCTTGCGAGCAGTGGACCGGGTACAGGTGCAAACCTGTTGGGAAGTTGGTCACCACATTGTCGAATTTGAACAAGGCGGGGAATCTCGGGCGGCTTATGGAAAGCAGTTATTGCCACGCCTGGCTACCGTCCTGACGCGTGAATTTGGCAAGGGGTTTGATGCCTCCAACCTGCGTTATATGCGCTTGTTTTATCACGAATTGAGCTGGACTCACTACCGGTTGCTACTGCGGGTCAGCAGCGTGAAGGCGCGCCAATGGTACATGGACGAGTCTGCCGCACAAAATTGGACTTCGCGTGCACTTGAGCGGCAAATTGACACCTTGTATTTTGAGCGTTTGCTGCTCCGCGATGACAAGGCCAGCGTCACGGCAGAGGCCAATGCCAAGGTTGCAGCCCTGCCCCAAACACCCCGCGAGTTTCTGCGTGACCCGGTCATGCTTGAATTTTTGGGCTTACCCGGCACGGGCAAACTGCTTGAATCCAAACTGGAGCAAGCCTTGATGGACAAGCTGCAAAATTTTTGGCTTGAACTGGGCAAGGGTTTTGCGTTTGTTGCACGGCAGCAGCGCATCAGTACCGAGTTTCAGGATTTTTATATTGACCTGGTGTTTTACAACTACCTGCTCAAATGCTTTGTGTTGATCGACCTTAAAACCGGCAAGCTCACGCACCAGAACATCGGCCAGATGGACATGTATGTGCGTATGTACGACGACCTGAAACGTGGCCCGGACGACAACCCAACGGTTGGCATCTTGTTATGTGACCAAAAAGACCAGTCGGTTGCACGCTATTCAGTGCTCAAAGACAGCGAGCAACTGTTCGCCACCAAATACCGTTTGATCTTGCCATCAGAGGACGAATTGCGCAGCCAAATCGAGCTTGAACGTCAGTCGATTGAAGACGCGCTACGCCTAGAAAAGTTTAATGAATTCTTTGAGGATCCTAGCGATGACTGACATCCAACGCGGTTACACCCGCCCGCTCGACCTGAAGCACGGCCGGGTCGATATGACGCATGGCTCGGGCGGGCGGGCCATGGTGCAGCTCATTGCTGAGCTGTTTGCCAAGCACCTGGGCAACACCTATCTGGGCCAGGGCAACGATGGTGCCGTGCTGCCTGCACCCATCATCGACGGACAGCCGGCCCGACTGGTCATGTCCACCGACTGCCATGTGGTGTCACCGCTGTTTTTTCCGGGTGGTGACATCGGTTGTTTGTCGGTGCACGGCACGCTCAACGATGTGGCGGTGATGGGCGCCACCCCGCTGTACCTGGCCGCCGGCTTTATTCTGGAAGAAGGCTTGCCGCTAGCCGACCTGGCGCGCATTGTCGAATCGATGGCGCGCGCTGCCCGTGAGGCGGGGGTGCCGGTGGTCACCGGCGACACCAAAGTGGTGGAGCGCGGCAAGGGCGACGGCATTTTCATCACCACCACGGGTGTGGGCGTGCTGCCTCACGGGCTGGACTTGGGCGGTGCGCGGGTGCGCCCGGGCGACGCGGTGCTGGTATCTGGCACCATGGGCGACCATGGCGTGGCCATCATGAGTCTGCGCGAAAACCTGACGTTTGAGGCCACCATCAACTCCGACACGGCCGCACTGCATGGCTTGATTGCCGAGCTGCTGGCCACCGGGGCCGACATCCGCTGCCTGCGCGACCCCACGCGTGGCGGGCTTGCCTCGACCTTGAACGAGATTGCCGGGCAGTCTGGCGTGGGCATGATGCTGCATGAGAAGGCCATTCCAATGAAGCCCGTGGTGGCGGCCGCCTGCGAATTTTTGGGCCTCGACCCGCTGTATGTGGCCAACGAAGGCAAGCTGATTGTGATTTGTGCGGCGGCCGACGCAACGCAGTTACTGGCTGTGATGCGCGCCCACCCGCTTGGCCAGGATGCCGCACAAATTGGCGAGGTGCTGTCCGACGACCACCATTTTGTCCAGCTCACCACCGCCTTTGGCGGCCGACGCATTGTCGATTGGTTGGCCGGTGAACAATTGCCGCGCATTTGCTAAAGTGCTTCATCCATGCGTATCCTGCTTCTTACCCACGCCTTCAACAGCCTGACCCAGCGCCTGGGCGCCGAACTGCGCCAGCGCGGCCACTTGGTGTCGGTTGAATTTGACATCAGCGACTCGGTGACCGAAGAGGCCGCCAGCTTGTTTGCGCCGGATTTGATCGTGGCACCTTACCTGCGCCGCGCCATTCCTGAGTCGGTCTGGCAGCACACGGTGTGCCTGATCGTCCACCCCGGCCTGGAGGGCGACCGCGGGCCGTCGGCGCTGGACTGGGCCATCATGAATCAGCGCACCGCATGGGGCGTGACCGTGTTGCAAGCTGAAAGCGAGATGGACGCCGGGCCGGTCTGGGCCAGCGCCAACTTTGCCATGCGTGCCGCCAGTAAGGCCAGCCTGTACCGTAATGAGACGACGCAAGCTGCCACAGCTGCCGTGTTGCAGGCGGTAGAACACTTTACCGCTGGCAATTTTGTGCCGCAGCGCAAATCAAGCAGCCAGTGGCAGCCGCTGATCAAACAAGCCGACCGCGTCATCAACTGGCAACGGGATGACACCGCGTCGGTGCTGCGCAAAATCAATGCAGCGGACGGGTTTCCTGGCGTGGCTGACACGCTGTTTGATCAGCCCTGTCACCTGTTCGATGCCTGGCCTGAAGCCACTTTGCGCGGTGCCCCCGGCGTGGTAATCGCCCAACGCGAAACCGCCCTGCTGCGCGCCACCGTCGATGGCGCAGTGTGGCTGGGCCATGTCAAGCGCACGGGCAGCATCAAGCTGCCCGCAACTCTGGCTTTTGCACAAGAAGCAGCCACCGTGCCACACGCCCCGCTGCCAGACTGGTGGCGCGCGCCAGCACCAACCTGGCAAGACATTGCCTACGAAGAAGCCGGCGATGTGGGTTATTTGCATTTCGAGTTCTACAACGGCGCCATGTCCACACGCCAATGCGAGCGCTTGCGCACTGCCCTGCTCTGGGCCCAGCAGCGCCCCACGCGCGTGCTGGTGTTGCTGGGTGGGCATGACTTTTGGTCCAACGGCATCCATCTGAACGTGATCGAAGCTGCCAGCCTGAATGGCGGTTCTGCGGCGGATGAATCCTGGCGCAACATCAACGCCATGAACGACCTGGCGCTGGCGTTCATCACCACCACGCAGCAAATCACGGTGGCAGCCATTGGTGGCAACACTGGGGCGGGCGGCTGCTTTTTGGCGCGCGCGGCCGACCAGGTGTGGGTGCGCGACGGCATCATGCTCAACCCGCATTACAAAAACATGGGCAACCTGTACGGCTCGGAATACTGGACCTACCTGCTGCCGCGCCGCGTTGGGCCAGAAGCGGCGCAAGCCATCATGCACAACCGCCAACCGCTCACGGCGCAGGGTGCGCTGCAAATTGGTCTGACCGATGCCTGCCTGAGCGGTGACGTAGCGGCCTTTCGCGCCGAGATCGCAAGCATGGCAACCCGGTTGGCAAATGCCCCCGCCTTGCCCGAGCAACTGGCCGCCAAAGCCGAAGCCCGCGCCAGCGACGAGGCGGCCAAACCACTGTCCGCTTACCGAGATGAGGAGATGGCCCACATGCACCGCAATTTTTACGGCTTCGATTCCAGCTACCACATTGCACGGCACCACTTTGTACAAAAGTCGCTTGCCTCCTGGACGCCACGCCACCTGGCGCTGCACCGTGAACTGGGTTGGAAACTGCCATGAGCCCAGCGCGCGCGCCCCTGTCAGTCTTGGTGGTCGATGATGAGCAGCGCTCGCTCGAAACACTCAAACGCACGCTGGACGAATATTTCACGGTCTTCACCGCCAATTCAGCGGAGGAAGGCATGGCCGTGATGCACAACGAAGCGGTGCAAATTGTGGTGTCCGACCAGCGCATGCCCGGCACCTCGGGGGTGGCGTTTTTGCGTGCCGTGCGCGACCAGTGGCCTGACACGGTGCGGCTGATTTTGTCGGGCTACACCGAGGCCGAAGACATCATCACCGGCATCAATGAGGCTGGCATCTGGCAGTACTTGCTCAAGCCCTGGCACCCCGACCAGTTGCTGCTCACGCTGCAAGGCGCGGGCGAGCTTTGGCGCCTGCAACAAGAAAACCAGCGCCTCACGCTGGAGCTACGCACCCACCCCGACAGCTTGGCGCTGCGCGTGGCCGGGCTACGCCAACAAGCCAAGGCACTGGCCGGTTTTGACAAACTGCTGCGCACCCCCAGTAGCCCACTCAATGCGGTGTGCACATTGGCACAGCGTATTGCCGGGCATGATCTGTCGGTGCTCATCACGGGCGAATCAGGTACCGGCAAAGAGCTGCTGGCGCGCGCCATGCATTACGCCAGCGCCCGTGCCGAGCAGCCTTTTGTGGTGGAAAACTGCGGTGCCCTGCCCGACACGCTGCTTGAGAGCGAGCTGTTTGGCCACAAGCGCGGAGCCTTTACCGGAGCCACCGATGCGCACATCGGCTTGTTTCAGCAGGCTGATGGCGGCACGCTGTTTCTGGATGAAATTGGCGAGACCTCGTCTGCCTTTCAGGTCAAGCTGCTGCGCGCGCTGCAAGAGGGCGAGATTCGCCCGCTGGGCAGTGCGCGCCCGGTGGCGGTCGATGTGCGCCTGATTGCCGCCACCAACCGCAACCTCGAAGACGACGTGGCCAGCGGCCGCTTTCGCGAAGACCTGTACTACCGCGTGGCCGGCATCACACTGTATTTGCCCGCGCTACGCGAGCGCTCCCAAGACATCCCGCTGCTGGTGGCTGACCTTTTGAAAAAATCCCCCTTGATCGGGCGCAGCCTCTCAGATGAGGCAATGGTCCTGCTGATAAGCCACAGTTGGCCGGGCAATGTGCGCGAGCTGCAAAACGAGATTCGTCGCGCCATGGCGATCAGTGACGGTGCTGTGCTGGGTGTCGAACTGCTGTCGCCGCGCTTGCTGCGGGCAGCGCTTACGGCACAAAGCACCCACCCTGCCAGCGAGACCAGCGAAGCCTCAAAAGATACCTTTGCCGACAGCTCAGGCCAGCTTAAACACCACCTCGAGCGTTTCGAGGCACAGCTAATTCGAGATGCCATGCTGCGCCACAAGTCCAACAAGACCCATGTCGCCGAAGAACTCGGCTTGACCCGCGTGGGTTTGCGCATGAAGCTGATACGGCTGGGTTTGGTCAGCTAAGGACGGAGCCTATCGGCAAGACCCTCAAAATCAGCGAGCGGCACCGGGCGGCTGAAAAGATAGCCCTGGTAAGAATGGCAACCCAGGTCCGCCAGGAATTCTTTTTGCGCTTGCTCTTCAACCCCTTCGGCAATCACGCCCAGGCACATGGTTTCGGCCAAGGCCATCACCATTTTTGCGATGGCCGCATCGTTGGTATCGGACAAGATATTTTTGACAAAGCCCTGGTCAATCTTGAGCTGGTCAAGAGGCAACCGTTTGAGGTAGCTCAGCGACGAGTAACCGGTGCCAAAGTCGTCGAGTGAAAAGGCCACACCCTGCCTTTTCAAAACAGTCATCTTGGCGATGGTGCCCTCCACGTCGTGGACCAACAGGCTCTCGGTCAGCTCCAGCTTGAGCCGCTTCGGGTTGGCACCAGTGCGCTCCAGAGTGGCTTGCACCTGGGCCACAAAATCGGTTTGTTGAAATTGTTTGACGCTCACGTTGACCGCCAGCGTCATATCTGCCATGGCGGGCTGCCCGGCCCAAATCGCCAACTGCTCGCAAGCGGTCTCCAACACCCATTGCCCCAGGGGCAGAATCAGGCCGGTTTCTTCGGCCAGCGGAATGAAGTCGGCGGGCGACACCAGGCCATGCTGCGGGTGCTGCCAGCGCACCAGCACTTCTGCGCCTGTCAAGCGGCCAGCATCCACCACTTGCGCTTGATAAAACAGCACGAACTGGCGTTGCACCAGCGCATGGCGCAGATCGTTTTCCAGCGTCGCACGGGCAGACACCACCACCTGCATCTGGTTGTCAAAAAAGCGCAGCAGGTTGCGCCCGGCCGCCTTGGCCTGGTACATGGCCAGTTCGGCCCGTTTGAGTGGTTCGTCTTTCTCGGAGTCAGTGTGGGCATCACCAAACAGGGCAATGCCAATGCTGGCGGTGATGTGCTGTTGTGCTTGGCCAAGCGTATAGCTCCGATTGATGTGCTCGCTTATCCGGTTGGCCAGGTTCTCAGCAATGGTAGAGGCTTCAACCTCGTCGCACACCAGGTCTTCGAGCATGACCACGAATTCATCTCCACCAAGCCGGGCAGCCGTGTCGCCCTCGCGCAAGCAGTCACTCACTCTCCTGGCCACGCATTGCAGCAACGCATCGCCCTGCACATGGCCCAGGGTTTCGTTGAGGATTTTGAAATCGTCCAGGTCAATGTACAACAAAGCACCATTTTTGTGATGCCTTGAACTCGTCACCACAGCCTGCGCCAGGCGGTCCAGCAGCAAGCGGCGGTTGGGCAATTTGGTCAGCGGATCATAAAAAGCCAGGTTGAAAATTTGGTCTTCGGCGCTCTTGCTGGCGCTGATGTCGGAAAAAGTAGCCACGTAATTCGTGATCCGTCCGGCCGCGTCTTTCACTGAACTGATGCTCAACCATTCGGGGTAAACCTCACCATTTTTGCGCCGATTCCAGATTTCGCCTTGCCACGACCCTTGCAGCGCGATGCTCTGCCACATGGCATTGTAAAAAGCCTTGTCGTGACGACCGGATGCCAGCAGGTGCGGATTGCGCCCCACCACCTCGGCCGGGCTGTAACCTGTGATTTGGCTGAACGCCTGGTTCACCCGCAGGATCAGGCACTGCGCATCTGTGATGGCCATGCCTTGCCGCGACTCGAGCGCGGTGGCGGCAATGCGCAACTCAGCCTCGGCATTTTTGCTTTCGGCCACCATCTTCTTGAGCACCAACTCGCGCTGATTGAGCTTGCCCAGCAAGCGGTTGAAGCCACCAATGAGCTTGCCAATTTCATCATCGCGCGCAATCGGCAAAGGCGACGGTGGCTGGTCTGAGGCCGCCAGCCGGGTCAGTGTGTGCACCGTGCTGAGCATGGGCGAAAGCTCACGCCGCAACAGCCACCAGATCAGTCCGCCACCCAACACCCCAAACAACAACGCAGTCTGCAGCATACGCATTTGCAACGAGCGAATCGGGGCAAAAGCCTCTTCGGTGGGCAAGACCACCGCCAGCACCCAGCCTGCCGATGGAACACCCTTGTCCGCCGCCAGTATGCTTTGCCCCAGCGGACTGATCAAGTTCGCAGTGCCCTCATACCCCTGAAAAAACCGATCCAGCGTCGGATTGATACCTAAGGGGGGCAACTGCTCCAGCGAACGGCTTTTGTCGGTCGCTGTCACAACCAGCCGGTGTTGCGCGGCCACCAGCACATAGCCGCCACTGTCACCATAGCGTTGAGACACATGGTCATCCAGAAAGTTGGATTGAGCCAGGTTGGTCAGACCGGCCAGCACCCCAATCACCTCACCCGTAGGACCCGCAATAGGCACCGTGATGCGAAATTCGGGGACCTTTTTGAGGTTGGAAAAATGGGGCTTGCCAATCATCACCTTGCCCTTGATGGCCCCCTTGAAGTCATCGCGATCGGCGTGATTTTTGCCTAAATGACCACCGTTTAAAGGCAACTCCGCAATGGCCAGACCATCCGCCTGAAACACAAGGACGCTATCGTTGAACAAAGATAAAAACACACGCCGCTGCTGCAAATGGTTCTGCAGCGCAGGCAAGTCAGCCAGCATGGACGGCTTGATGTCGGTGGCCACGCGCTGCAGCGCCTGGATACGGTTGCTGATGTCGCTGTCGATGTTGGCAGCCACCTGGATGGCGGTAGAAAACTGCTGTTTGCCAATATTCCTTTGCAAATCGACACGGAGCGTAACGCTAAGGTAAGTCGCAAACCCGGCAATGCACAACAGCATCACCACCAATATGAGAACTGTGATTCTGGTTTTGAGCGACTGAGCGCGTAATAAATCAAGCTTAAGCATGGTGTTAGGTATCTGTTAACCTGATGCAGGAGCAAAGTTTAAGCGCAGTCAGGGTTTCATCGTGCCGCGCCATAAAATTCAGCCGACTATTTCAAACCGCCTCATATCTGTGCCCCACCCCAGCCTTGCCAACACGTCACCCTGGAACGCCATTGCTGGCCAATACCAGCTTCGCCCCGGCACCCAGCCCGGCGTGCTGGGCCAACGCCCGGTGCTGGGTGATGGTCGGCTTGGGCAATTGCTGCAAGGCCAGCGCGGCGATGCCGTGGTGCGCAACCTAGGCATTATCTTTACGCTGTGTGCCCATGCCCATCGGCGTGCAGCGACCATGGCCCTGGCTGCTGCTCAGGGCGAAAAACCAATCGACGATGTGGTCAGCCCACCGGCTGCCCTGTGGCTGGAAACCGCGCGTGATCACCTGCGCAGCATGGCACTGGACTGGCCACAACGCCTACCTATGACGGGGACCACGGCCAGTGCGCCGCCTGATCTGACATGGCTACAGGGCTGCCCGTTGCCCTTGGTTGCCAGAGGCGCGCCCGTCACGACAGCAGCGGCGTTGGACCAGTTGGGGCAATTGCGTGGCTGGCTCGAATCACACATTCTGGGCCAGTCCATCGCCCACTGGCGGCAGGCGCATGCCGAACCACTGGCCTTGGCCGACTGGTGCCAGGCGCACGCCGGGCATTTGCCACCAGCCCGTTTTTTACACGCCTGGCAGCCAATGGCCAGCCGCTTGCACATGCCAGCGCGCTGCTTGCGAGTACTGCACCTTGACCCCAGCGTGCAACAGCAGCAACTGACTGAACTGGCGCGCGACATGGTGCACCAAAGCGGCTTTGTGCAGCAGCCCACGTGGCACGGCCAATGCGTTGAAAACGGCCCCTGGACGCGGCTGCGCCACGGCCCGCAACCAGTCGGCATGCCGCGCAGTGCCTGGTGGCGCCTGAGCGCGCGCTGGCTGGAACTGCTGGCGCTGGCTGAAGCCGGATCAATGGCTGCTAGCGCCTCGCAAAAAGGAGTCGCCATGCCCGCCTTGATCGCCTCACCTGCCCTGCATGCCGGTGCCTGTGCTGCAAACACTGGCACTGCACCCCTGCTGGCCACCGGTGCCTTGTGGCTGGCCCCTGGTCAGGCGCTGGCGTGGTGCGAGATGGCACGCGGCCTATTGCTGCACTGGGTGCAGCTGGATGCCCAGGGCGGCGTGCTCGACTACCGCGTGCTGGCGCCCACCGAGTGGAACTTTCATCCGCAAGGCGCGCTAGCGCAAGCCGTCTCCAAACTGGCCAGCGACGACCACGCCAGCGCAACCCTGCTGGCCGCCGCGTTTGACCCCTGCGTGAGCTGCACCGTGTTTGGCGCTACAGTGGCACCCTGAAAGGGCAAGGTATGAGCTTCAACGTGTTATGGCTTCAATCGGGCGGCTGCGGCGGCTGTAGCATGTCGCTGCTGTGCGCCGACACAGCAGATTTTCCAGCGCTGCTCAAAGACGGCGGCATCAATCTGCTGTGGCATCCCAGCCTGTCGCTGGACAACCAACAAGACCTGCTCGGCCTGTTGCAAGACGTTTTAGGCGGGCACACGCGCATTGACGCGCTGTGCATCGAAGGTGCCGTGCTGCGCGGCCCCAACCGCAGCGGGCGCTTTCACCTGCTGGCCGGCACTGATCTGCCCATGATGCGCTGGATCACACAACTCGCAGCTGTCGCCACCCATGTGCTGGCCGTGGGCAGCTGCGCCGCCTGGGGTGGCATCAGCGCCAGCGGCAGCAACCCTACCGACGCCTGCGGCTTGCAATATGAAGACGAGCAAATGGGCGGTCTGCTCGGTGCCAATTTTTGCGCTCAGGGTGGCCTGCCGGTGATCAACGTGGCCGGCTGCCCAACGCACCCCGGCTGGGTCATCGACACGCTGATGCTGCTGGCCGCCGGGCAATTTGACGCGCAAGACCTTGACCCCTTGGGGCGGCCGCGCTTTTATGCCGACCAACTGGTGCATCATGGCTGCCCGCGCAATGAGTATTACGAATACAAGGCCAGCGCAGCCCAGCCCACCGACTTGGGCTGCCTGATGGAAAACATGGGCTGCAAAGGCACCCAGGCACACGCCGACTGCAACACCCGGCTCTGGAACGGCGACGGCAGTTGCCTGCGCGGCGGCTTTGCCTGCATCAACTGCACTGCGCCTGGTTTTCAGAGCCCGGGCCATGCCTTTGACCGCACGCCTAAATTAGCCGGCATCCCTGTGGGCCTGCCCACCGACATGCCCAAAGCCTGGTTTGTGGCGCTGGCATCGTTGTCCAAAAGCGCCACGCCCAAACGCGTCAAAGTGAACTCGCGCAGCGACCATGTGGTGCTGCCACCCGCCTCGCGCAGCACGCGGCTGCGCTAAATGAAAGTTTCAGCATGACTCGCCGCCTGGTTTTAGGCCCCTTCAACCGCGTCGAGGGTGACCTGGAGGTGCAGCTTGACGTAGCCGATGGCCTGGTCAAAGCAGCCCGCGTCAACGCGCCGATGTTTCGCGGCTTTGAGCTGATGCTGGCTGGGCGCGAGCCGATGGACGCGCTCACCATCGTGCCGCGCATTTGCGGCATCTGCTCGGTGTCACAGTCGGTGGCAGCAGCGCGGGCGCTGGCCGATGCCTGCGGTGTGGTGGCGCCACCCAACGGCGAACTGGTCACCAACCTGATGCTGGCTTGCGAAAACCTGGCCGACCACCTGACGCACTTTTATCTTTTCTTCATGCCCGATTTCACCAGCCCGGTGTATGCCGGGCGCAGATGGTATGCGCAAGCACAGCAGCGTTTTGCGGCACTGGCGGGCAGCCCTACTGGCGGGGGCTTGCACAGCCGCATGGCGCTGGCCGCGCGGGCACGCTGGTTTGAACTGGTCGGCACACTGGGCGGCAAATGGCCGCACACCGGCACCATTTTGCCGGGAGGTAGTGCCCGCGCTATCGAAGCCACCGAGCGCGTGCGCCTGCTGGCGCGGGTGCGCGAGATGCGCGCTTTTCTGGAGCAAACGCTGTTTGGCACACCGCTTGAGGAAGTGGCAGCACTGCACAGTCTGGCCGCACTGGAAGCTTGGCGTCAACGCGCGGCGGGCAGCGACCTGGCCTTGTTTTTGGACATTGCCGACGACACGGGTCTGGCCGCGCTGGGCCCGGGCCCGGGCCGCTATTTGAGCTACGGTGCCTATGCCCAAGCCGACGGCACACACGCATTTGCGCGGGGCGTGTGGAGCGCCGCTCAGCAAAGTGTATTGCCGCTAGACACCGATCAAATCACCGAAGACCCACGCCACGCCTGGTACGCCGAACCCTACGACGTCGATGTTGATGCCGCTGCCGACGCCAATACCTGTGCCAGTCCGAATGCCTTGCATCCCTCTGTGGGCAGCACACAGCCACAGGCCGACAAAGCCGGTGCCTACACCTGGAACAAAGCGCCACGTCTGGCTGGTCAGGTGCTTGAAACCGGCGCCATCGCCCGCCAACTGGTGGATGGCCAGCCGCTGATCCGCGCCGCTGTGGCAGCGCGTGGTGGCTGCGTCAGCACCCGGGTGCTGGCACGGCTGCTGGAGGTGGCGCGCATCGTGCCCTTGATGACGCAATGGCTGCAGGCCTTGCAGCCACATGCGCCGTTTTATGCGGCCCACACTTTGCCAGACAACGCCCAGGGCGTGGGCTTGACCGAAGCCGCGCGCGGTGCGCTGGGCCACTGGTTGCGTATTGAAAACGGGCGCTTGAGCCACTACCAGATCGTCGCCCCCACCAGCTGGAACTTTTCACCGCGCGACGCGGCAGGCACGCCCGGTGCGTTAGAGGCTGCGCTGGTCGGCGCCCCCTTGGACAACACGCTTGTGGTCAGCGCGTTGGGCGATGCCACCGGCAACACCAGCGTGGCGGTGCAGCACATCGTGCGTTCGTTCGACCCCTGCATGGTCTGCACCGTGCACTAATTTCAAGACGTCTCAAGCCATGCCAACGCGCTTGCCACCCGACTTGCAGTTGCCGCCCGAAGACCTCGAAGGCGTGGGTGACGACACCTGGCTCGACGTGATCCACAAGATGGAAGAGGTGTATTCCAAACTGGTCAGCGACGAGGTTGAGCTGGAACAAAAAAATGCCCAACTCGAACAGTCACAACAGTTCATTTTCAGCCTGCTTTCAAGCATGAGCGACGTGCTCATTGCCTGCAACCAGGATGGCCTGATTGAAGAGTCAAACGCCGCCCTGTGCGAACTGGTGGGCCGCAGCGAACAAGACCTGCGCGGCACGCCGGTACCCGATTTGCTGGCTGACGCGCAAAGTGTGCAGCGCTGGCAGTTGGCCATGTTCCACGCAACCACCCGTGAAGTGGCCGTGGTTGAACTCAATTTGCGCGATGCACCGGGCCAGACCGTGCCGGTGGACATGAGCTGCGCCCCACGCCACAACAGTAGCGGGCGCCAGGTGGGCTGGGTGCTGGTGGGGCGCCCGATGGGTGAACTCAAGCGCGCCTACCACCAGCTACGCGAAGCCCACGATGCCCTCAAGTTGGCGCAGCAGCAACTGCTGCACGCTGAAAAAATGGCCTCGCTGGGCCGCCTGGTGGCCGGTGTGGCGCACGAGCTCAACAACCCAATCAGCTTTGTGCTGGGCAATGTGCATGTGCTACAGCGCTATGGCAGCCGCCTGGAGCGCTACCTGGGCGCTGTGCACCAGTTGGATTTGCCCGAATCAGTGCAAGCCTTACGCAAAGAATTGCGCATGGATGCCATCGTCAAAGACCTGCCGTCGCTGATGGAAGGCACGCTCGAAGGTGCTCAGCGCACGGCAGATATCGTCAATGGCCTGAAGCGCTTTTCAACCGCCAGCCAGGGTGAAGTCACCCAGGTCGAACTCAACGCCGTGGTGGAGCGCGCCATTCACTGGGTGCAAAAAGGCACAGCACCAAATTTTGAAATCCACTGGACGCACGGCCCCGATTGCCTTGTGAGCGGCAACGCCGGGCAACTGCTGCAAGTGATGATGAATTTGATTCAGAACGCCGCAGATGCTGCCAACAACACCAATGCCAACACGGCCACCGACGCTATCGAAGCCGCCAAGGCCTCCACGGCGGCGGCACCGCAACTGCGAATCACCCTGACGCTGCACGACGGGCAGGTGCAACTGCGCTTTGCCGACAACGGCCCGGGCATCGCGCCAGAGCACTTGTTGCGCATTTTTGACCCCTTTTTCACCACCAAAAGTGTCGGCAAAGGCACCGGGCTGGGCTTGTCGATCAGCTACGGCCTGGTCGAGCAGCATGGTGGCCGCCTGAGCTGCGCCAACCTGCCACAAGGCGGCGCCGAGTTCACCGTGACATTGCCCTGCGCATGAGCCGCAGGCATAAAAAAACCCCGACAGCCTGCGCACATCGGGGTTGTATCAAGCCACCGCAGGTGGCCTGGATCGCTCTTACATATTGTCAATCATCACTTGACCGAAGCCCGAGCAACTCACTTGCGTGGCGCCATCCATCAGGCGGGCAAAGTCATAGGTGACCTTCTTGCTCTTGATCGAGCGACCCATTGACGTGATGATGGCATCAGCGGCCTCACCCCAGCCCATGTGGCGCAGCATCATTTCAGCGGACAAAATCTCGGAACCCGGGTTCACGTAGTCCTTGCCGGCGTACTTGGGTGCGGTACCGTGGGTGGCTTCAAAGCAGGCCACGGTGTCAGACAAGTTGGCACCAGCGGCAATGCCGATGCCGCCCACTTGCGCAGCCAGCGCGTCAGAGATGAAGTCGCCATTCAGATTCATGGTGGCAATCACGCTGTAGTCAGCCGGACGCAGCAAAATTTGCTGCAGGAAGGCGTCGGCAATGCAGTCTTTGACCACGATGTCTTTGCCCGTCTTGGGGTTCTTGAATTTGCACCATGGGCCGCCGTCGATGAGTTCGGCACCGAATTCCTTTTGCGCCAGCGCATAGCCCCAGTCACGGAAAGCACCTTCGGTGTACTTCATGATGTTGCCCTTGTGCACCAGCGTCACATTGGGTTTGTCGTTGTCAATGGCGTACTTGATGGCCTGGCGCACCAAGCGCTCGGTACCTTCGCTCGACACCGGTTTGATGCCAATACCCGAGGTTTTGGGAAAGCGGATTTTGGTCACACCAAGCTCTTCTTGCAGGAACTTGATGAGCTTCTTGGCCTTGTCGGATTCGGCTTCAAATTCGATGCCGCAGTAGATGTCTTCGGTGTTTTCACGGAAGATCACCATGTTGGTTTTTTCGGGTTCCTTGACCGGGCTGGGCACGCCTTCAAAGTACTGAATGGGGCGTAGGCAGACGTACAGGTCGAGTTCCTGACGCATGAATACATTGAGCGAGCGAATGCCGCCGCCGATCGGAGTCGTCAGCGGGCCCTTGATTGACACCACGTATTCTTTCAGGGCGTCGATGGTTTCAGTGGGAAACCAGACATCAGGGCCATATACCGTGGTGGCTTTTTCACCGGCATACACTTCCATCCAGTGGATCTTTTTCTTGGTGCCGTAGGCTTTAGTCACGGCAGCATCGACCACCTTGATCATCACCGGCGTGATGTCAAAACCAGTGCCGTCACCCACGATGAAAGGGATGATGGGCTGGTCTGGCACGTTCAATGAGTTGTCGGCATTGACGGTAATTTTTTGGCCTTCTGAGGGCACCTTGATATGCTGGTACATGGACTTTGGTCTCCTGGGGTTGATCGATGATCGAGGTTCAGGCCAGCGGTCAAACTGACCCGTGTTTTTTAAACTTTTTTATTCTATTCTCAATAAATTACCAAAAACTGTCACGACTGCACCACCAACGATAACACCCGTCGCATTCAGCCCAATGCTTGTTTTGCGTCAAAATCAGGCCATGAGCCAATTACGCGCCTTTTTGCTGATCGTTGCACTGCTCTTTACGGGCAGCAGTTTTGCCCAGGACGCCCCGCAAATAAACTTGCAGCGGGTCAAGCTCACGGCCGGCATGTACCTGATTGACACCCAGGTGGCGGTCACGCCCGAGCAGCGCAACACTGGCCTCATGCACCGCAGCCAAATGCCGCAGACGGAAGGCATGCTGTTTGTCTTCGAGCAAGCCGGTCAACAATGCTTCTGGATGAAAAACACCCTGCTGCCCCTGACGGCAGCTTTTGTGGCGGACGATGGCACCATCGTCAACCTGGCCGACATGGCACCGCAAACCCTGGACTCCCATTGTTCGGCCAAACCGGTGCGTTTTGTGCTGGAAATGAACCAGGGCTGGTTTGCCCAAAAGGGCATCAAGGCGGGCTTCAAGCTCGCCGGCCCGCCGTTTGCACCCCGCTGATGGAACGTCTGCGCATTGACAAATGGTTGTGGGCAGCGCGTTTTTACAAGACGCGCACCTTGGCCAGCGAAGAAATCGACAAGGGTCGGGTGCAAGTGAATGGCGTGGTCGTCAAGCCCGCACGCGAACTCAAGGCGGGCGACAGCGTGCTGCTGCGCAATGGCCCAGTCAGCCGCACCGTGACGGTGCAGGCCATCAGCGACAAGCGCGGCCCGGCGCCAGTGGCCGCCCTACTCTACAAAGAAACCGAAGATTCCATCCGGCAGCGCCAACAAGCGGCTGAACAGCGTCGTCTGGCACCCGAACCGGCCTTGAGCCTGAGCCAGGGCCGCCCCACCAAACGCGACCGGCGCAACACCGAACAACTGCGCCAGCATGGCTGGGACGAGCGCTGGAGCGCCAGCCTCAAGCCCTGATGTCTTGTTGCCGTCATGGCAAGTTAGTGATCCGAGATCATGAAAAAAACATCATTGCGAGCCAAACGTGATGTTCATGATGGCGGTGTCTTTCACTTCTTCCATCACCACATAGCTGTGCGATTGCGAGGGCACCGGGATTTTCTGCAGGATGCTGCTCAACAACTCACGGTAGTCCGGCATGGCATTGAGCCGCGCTTTCACCAGGTAATCAAAGTTGCCTGACACCAGGTAACACGCCATCACCTCGGGCATGTGCAGCAGCGCCTTGCGCACTTGGTCAAACACGTCGCCCGACTTGGTGGCGAGCGTGATTTCAACAAACACCAGCAGCGTTTTACCAACCGACTTGGGGTCAATCTGGGCGTGGTAGCCGGTGATGACGCCGCTGCGCTCCATGCGCCGCACGCGTTCGGCGCAGGGTGAGGTCGAGAGCCCGATCTTCTCGCCCAGTTCAGTCATCGAAATGCGGCCCTGGCGCTGCAGGATGTCGAGTATTTTTTTGTCGATGCGGTCGAGTTCAGCCATTTTTTTGGTTTGGGTTGGATTTTTCAGTGCCAGTTTATATTTTCTGCTGAAATCTCTACTTAAAACAACAAAATTTCCTGCTAATGCTTATCTAAACTGCTCGAATCAACGGTTAACAGTGAGGTTCGCATGAAAGTTATTGTCTTGGGTGCTGGTGTGATCGGTACATCAACGGCTTACGCCCTGGCCCGCGCCGGGGCTGAGGTGACGGTGCTGGAGCGTCAGCCTGGTGCAGCGCTGGAAACGAGTTTTGCCAATGCCGGCCAGGTCTCGCCCGGCTACTCGACGCCCTGGGCAGCACCCGGCATTCCGCTCAAAGCGCTCAAATGGCTGTTTCAAAAACATGCGCCGCTGGCCTTGCGCGCTGACGGATCACTGTTCCAGTTGCGCTGGCTGGCAGCCATGCTGGCCAACTGCACGCCGACGCGCTACGCCATCAACAAGGAACGCATGATGCGCGTATCAGAGTACAGCCGCGCCTGCCTGCAGCAACTGCGTGCCGACACCGGCATTCAGTACGAGCAGCGCACCGGCGGCACGCTACAGGTATTTCGTACGCAGGCGCAGCTTGATGCCGTGACGCGCGACCTGGAGGTGCTGCGCGCCTGCGGTGTAGCCCATGAAGTGCTCGACCGCGCCGGGCTGGCCCGGGTTGAGCCCGCGCTGGCCCACACGCAAGACCGGTTGCTTGGCGGCTTGTGGCTGCCCCGTGATGAAACCGGCGACTGCTTTCAATTTACCCAACAGTTGGCAGAGAAGGCACGGCAATTGGGCGTGCAGTTCCGCTACGGCGTTGATGTGAAGCAGTTGCTCAGCGACGGTCAGAGCCTGCAGGGCGTGCAACTGGCCGGGCCTGAGGCAGAAGTCATCAAGGCCGACAAATATGTGCTGGCGCTGGGCAGCTACACGCGCCAACTGGTGCGGCCGCTGGGGCTTGACCTGCCGGTGTACCCGGTCAAGGGCTATTCGCTGACTGTGCCTTTGTTGGACGCCAGCCTGGCACCGCAATCGACCGTGCTGGATGAAACCTACAAGGTGGCAATCACCCGCTTTGACAATCGCATCCGCGTCGGCGGCATGGCTGAGTTGTGCGGTTTTGACCTGACGCTCAACCCCAAGCGCCGCGCCACGTTAGAGATGGTCACGGCCGACCTGTTCCCAGGTGGCGACCTGCCCAAAGCCGAGTTCTGGACCGGGCTGCGCCCGCAAACACCCGATGGCACACCCATCATCGGCGCTACCCGGCAGTATCCCAACCTGTTTTTGAATACCGGCCACGGCACGCTGGGCTGGACCATGGCCAGCGGCTCCGGGCAATTGTTGGCCGATCTGGTCACCGGACGACAGCCCGCCATCAGCACCGAAGGTCTGGCGCTCGACCGCTACAGCGCGTCTGCACCAGTGCGCAGCCCGCCCAAGCGGGCCGTGAACGCCTCTGCCTGAGTCCATTCAAAGGCAATCGCGGCGAGGGCGCCGCTCCCACGGAAGCACCGCCCAAGCTCAATCGCTATTTCTCCAGCACATATGTGCCCGGCGCATCCGCCAGCGCCGGGAATTGACGGCTGGTGGTGGCGTAGGCACTCACCATGTCACCGGTGCGCGCATGCAGCCAGGCAGTCCAGTCAGGCCACCAGCTTCCGGGTTTTTTCTCGGCTTGGGCAAGCCAGTGCTCTGAATCGTCATTGGCCTCGGGCTCGGCCACCCAGTAACTCCGCTTGGGCGGGCTCACCGGCGGATTGACGATGCCCAGAATATGCCCTGAGGTCGAGCGGACAAAGCGCACCGGGGCTTCCGGATGGATATCGCGGCGGATCAGATAACACTGTTGCCAGGGCGCAATGTGGTCTTCCTCGGCGGTCACCGCATACAGAGGCTGCGTGATGCGGTTCAGGTCGATCGACTCGCCGCCAATGGTGAGTTGGTCGCGCTTGACCAGATTATTGTGCAAGTACATCTCGCGCAGGTAGTAAGAATGCATGGCCTCTGGCATGCGCGTGGTGTCGGTGTTCCAGAACAGCACATCGAACGGCGGCAGTTGCTCGCCCATGAGGTAGCTCTTCACCCAATAATGCCAGATCAGGCTGTTGGAGCGCAGCAAGCGGAACGCACCCGCCATCTCCTCGCCGTCCAGATAACCTTTTTTGGCCATCAGGTCCTCCAGCGCGCTGATGCAGGGCTCGTCAATGAAGACCTCGATCTCGCCCGGATGCGAAAAATCGGTCAGCGAGGTCAATAACGTCCAGTGCGCCACCGGCATTTGCTCTGCGCCATAGTGCTTGTTGGACCAGGCCATGTAGGTAGCAGCCAGGGTGCCACCAATGCAATAGCCCACCAGATGCACCTGTGGCACCTTGCAGAATTCAGCGGTGATGTTGACCAGTTCGTTGATGCCATCTTGCAGGTAGTCGTCAAAACGAACATCACGCATGTCGGCGGTCGGATTTTTCCAACTGCTGATGAACACCGAAAAGCCCTGGTCGGTCAGGTGTTTGACCATGCTCTTTTGCGCCGTCATGTCAAGAATATAGAACTTGTTGATCCATGGCGTGACGATCAAAATAGGCATCTCGCGCACTTGCTTGGTGGTGGGCGCATAGTGGATCAACTCGACCAACCGGTTGCGAAAAATCACCTTTCCGGGCGTGATGGCCAGGTCCTTGCCCACGGTAAAGGCATCAGGCTCGACCATCTGGATGTTTTTGGCGGTCACATCACGCAAGAAATTTTTGAAGCCTTCTTGCAGGCTCGCACCTTGGGTTTCCTTGGCGCGGGCCATGGCCTGCGGGTTGAGCCAGAAGAAATTGGTGGGTGCCAGCATGTTGAGCCAGTTGCGCTGCCAGAAAGCGGCCTGGCGCCGCGCGTGGCCGGACAAGCCAGGGGTCTCCAACTGGATTGCTTGCAATCGGTGGGAAAACGTCAAATACCATTCCTTGAGAATATCCCAGGGGGCCGATTCGGTCCAGATCGGATCGGCAAAACGGGCATCTGCCGGGTTCTGCTCAAACACTTCATGGGCAAGCATGCCGAGCATGTGCCGGGCAGCGTGGTCATACAGGGCAATCACATCAGCAGAGACGTCATCCACTGCCCGAATGAAGTCCTTCGGGTGCAGCATCAGCGCCACTTGGGCATTGATTTGCGAGGACACCATGCCGAAAGGATCGGCCTGCTTGTTGATGGCCCGAATGGCCGCTTCAAGCGGTGCCAGGCTGGTGTTTTCAACCCCTTCAAGGGTAATTTGACGATTGGGCATGATGGCGAACCTCCGTTGTGATGACAACATATTACTCCGCTCGTCCAAAAGAAAAGCCCCACATAAATCAATACATGGGGCTTATTTTGGCGGAAACGGAGGGATTCGAACCCTCGATGAGGCTCTACACCCCATACTCCCTTAGCAGGGGCAAAATTTATTTGTACTTTGTCGTTTTAAATCATAGTGTTACAATCAATTTAACCATTAAATCTGGCCAACGGGGACAAAACGGGGACACTAATTTCGCTAGAGGTATTCAAACATGGCAGTTTTTGAACAACGTGAATCCGGCTGGTGGCAAGCAAAAATCCGGCGTAAAGGCTTCCCTTCTCAGTCAAAAACTTTCCGGACCAAGCTTGACGCCCAAGTGTGGGCGCGTGCTATTGAGTCTGGAATTGACAAAGGTACGCACGTTTCAACCGTCGCGGCAGAAAAAACTTTGTTCAAAGATCTGGCTGCACGATTCAGCACAGAATTTGCACCGTTTCACTACCGTGGCATGGGCTGGAAACACAAACTGGCTCATCTGGTGAAGCACTTTGGCACTCATTCAGTTGCCTCGTTGACGGCCGACAAAATTGCGCTCTATCGTGATCAGCGACTTACCGACCCTGACCCGCGCTTTTCCGATGCCGATAAAGCACCAAGAATTTCCGGTGCTACTGTCAAGACTGAATTGGATTTGCTTTCAAAAGTGCTTGACGTGGCGAGCAAAGAATTCAGAATGACCTTGCCAACCGGCAACGCCGTTGCGTTGATCCGTA